>Ga0210059_1001935_pt1 | contig 31941 bp, 18 predicted proteins | sample Ectturendosymbi2_FD_188042 | JGI IMG/M metagenome (GOLD analysis project Ga0210059, IMG submission 188042) | Ecteinascidia turbinata endosymbiont from Florida, USA - Sample 2 (SPAdes) (version 2) | ecosystem: Host-associated > Tunicates > Ascidians > Unclassified | place: Key West, Florida... | reverse complement strand
GCTGCTACATAACTAAATTCTATTAATTTTATTAAATTGCTATGTAAGTCTGAGTTCAGTCATTTGGTTTATTTTCTTCAGCCGTTGAAGGTTTTACCTTCTTCCGCTTAGCGCCTCGGGTGGCCGTATGAAAGGTGAGCAATGCTCCTTTTTGTACCGCAGTAGACATTTCTACACTTGGGCGAGAATCCCTTCCTAACACGCGTGTACACCTTGGTGTATACCCGTTACTGCTCGGCATGTCGGTTACATCTCTTTGTAGCCCGCCTGGATCGAATCCAGCTTGGAAGTGTCCATTAGAAATCTTTGGTCCTTCTTCGGACCAACCCTTCTGACTTAACATACCTTTGACTTATTACTGACTGATTGTAAACTTTCACCTGAACTACTGTTCCTTGCCTAGTGCTTCACCCAGTTCCGAGCTGCGCAACTCGCGGACTATGAAACGAAAGCATGATGACTTTAAGTTAGCGTTAGACAATTGAGTATACACTTATATATGAGTATTTTTACAGATATAAATGCATTGTGACATAAAAAGAAATTGAGCCTATTTATATAGTAAATTGCTTGAATAGGAGAACCGATCTGAATAGATTGTTGATCTCTTATCGCAAATTACTAAGATGCAGCATTAAAATATGAGAGTTATATGAGCGTTGTAATATGTCGAGAAGTGCTTGAACATTATGGAATATTGTACCTTGGTGAGTACTTTTCTGTTTCATTTTAAATTATTATTCATGACAAATAAAAGCAACAACACAAATGCATTTCACTGGTGTGTATATTTCGATGTGAATTGTTTTAGGTATCAGAAATAAAAGCAGGCCTGTCAACCAGACGTGAGTTTCTGCGAGGACGGACCTGGTCTCAGCAATTAGAACCCATGCGTAGAAAGATACTGCTGATTCCAAATCACAACTTCATCATCCTTATGGATCGTAATTTGTGTAACATTTTTGACGCCCAAACGTGGTTTATCAGAAATTATATTTTTCTGATACCATCACACCTAATTTCTGATACCTACAAGGTGCCTTCAATATTTTCTTTCCGAGATTTCCATAACTATACCTGGATACCTATAAAGTTTCTTAAAAATTTTATGGATGCCTGTGAGACACTTGGTAACCAACGTGTTTTGTTTTCGAGGAAACGATTAGATCACATGCGTGCATTTTTGGTTCACACTTTATTTATTTTTCAATTTTTCTAACACACCATCTTTATATTTCTTCGGGATGATATACCGTTTCGTCACCCATTCGTGTTTGATATTTAAATATAATTTTCATTTTTTACAGAATTCAGCTTCTCGAGAGGAACAACCACCTCACACTTTAACATTCCTATTAATTAAGTTAATATTGTTGCTATTCTCCTATCTTACGTCTTACATCTACACATTAGAACCATACCGAGTCTATTTTAATTATAATCTTTGATCCAAGTTCTGCCATTCTTAATCTAAGAAAAACTATGGACTCTTTTACCATCATTCCATAAGCCCTAGATTTCACAGCAGTCACAGTTTCGAAACTTTAATTTTCCTAATTTAACAATTCTCTTCGCTGCCAAGTACTGTTTAAGACCGACGGCATGAGGACTGCTGCGTTCCGCGAAGCCAGCAGTGCCGAAAATTCATCACGCAGGACGTGTTGCGAACTTGTTTCTGGAATCATCCGCAGATAGGGCAAAACACTCGCGGTTAGTCACGTTTGCATTCCACAGCAAGCGTCGTCACAACAAAGCCATCAAGAGCGTGCTTGCGTTTTTCACGAACTGCTGTCTCACGAACAAACAGCAATACACAGCAGTTACATCACTTGATTTTGAATTTTTTGTAGAACGACTTCACGTAGCATCTCTGTTCAAAATATTTTGGTAACTTGCTACATTTTCAAACACGTGGTTTGAAATATATTCATTTTTTGAACTTTCAATTTTTGACAAGACAGGCGCGGCACTTTTGAACCCACACGCTGCATAGCTTTGGTACCTTTCCAAAGCATCCGCAAAAGCGAGCGTCTCATTTCTCAAACGACTTTTTGCAAGAAAACGCAGCTTTCTCCATTCAGTGTGCGTTGTTGCTAGGCTAATACTTGACCATTGCACTTTAACAAACCTTCCATCGGACTACACCAGAACTCACACCCTTGCGCAAAATGTATAAAAAATATTTTTTAACCTCCAATTTGTGTTTAAAACATATAAAAACAATTTTGCTTAACACAATCATAATAAATTGCTAGAAGCCGCATAAAAATCGTAACTTTTGCATCAATGAAAACTTTTTTTGTCGATAATGAACAAGTCGAAACCATTTACCGTTTTAGAAATACGCACAATTTAACTTTCTATTCTGTCACCTACTGAGACTTCGGACAGTGTATTCACAGGCGAAGCAGATTTTTTTTCATAGCTGTCTTGAATTGCTGTCTTTGTCAACATTATCACATTTCACTTTGGCACTATGCCACCTTTTCAAACAAAACGCATATTGAGCGATAACACATTTCAACAATCTTTTCGCGAAACTGCTGCCGCGAAACTGCTTGCGTGAAGCGAACCAATACTGACGTCGCGACCCAACTGTAACGTCTCACGTCTAGTTTATAGCCAAACGACTTTCCCGGAAGTTTTGGGGTTAAAACGCAGCATCACGAAACGTCACGAAATCGTTACGACTTAGTCGTGACTCATTCTTGTTCAGCGGAACAGCTGCTTTCTGCGCTGTAGCGCATTCAACGCGTATTTTCATAACAGAGCAATTTATTGTCATCAGTTTCAACCTCAGGCCTAACATAGGAACACTTCGTGATTCAGATACCAATTCAACACTTGATGGAAAATTCGTTGTTGAAAAATTTCTTCATATTATCACTGGCTAAACCACTTCATTTCGTTGAAATTTGTGAAATGCCGACGTAACACCTGATATCAGACGCGGTTTCAAAACCACGTATTTCGTTCATACCGCTCCAACAGACGCCAGCTTAAGCTCTGGTTCACAATCTAGGCCACTAGCTAGCTATGCAAAATTACAACTTACCTATCGCTATAGTAACATTTCTATAAAATTTCATTTTTCCTAATTCTAATCACTATTTCTTCAAATTTTCATTCACTGCTAACGCTGCACTCGACACTCAGGATGCTTAAATAAACCTCAAAACGTATCAGCTCTACTCATGATATTTAGAAAACTACCCTAAAAAGTTGAAGCTACGGTCTGCTTTCGAAGTATTTTAAGAACATTGCTCTACACCTAATGGTTTTGCGAACTTCATTCATCAGCCTTCTTTACCGCTGATAGACTCTTTCATGCACAACTTAATAAACAATCTTCAGAAACGCTCACTAACCACATCAATAAATATAGTGCAACGCAGACAATTTGAATTTGATTTGAACACTACATCAGACGCTCAATGCGATTTAAAATTAACTTCAATTTTTCATGCAATTCATGATGCGCACTTTTGAACGCTAGCCGCTATCAACGAAACCTTCAATATTAATAAACAAGTTCAGAACCTTTGCTTGACAAACACTGCCTTCAAAGGACGTTTAATTCCTTTCATTTCTGTAAACGCCGGAACTACCTGACACCATCAATTCTATATTTATCAACCGCTTGAGGTCACAATACTTTTTCTGATACCGCAATTTCCACGAGTTACAACTTAATTTTTTACTCACCACATAAAAATATTTCAAACCTCAATACAGACAACAAGAAAATTATACTCCCGACCCTTGTGGAGTTACATTTCAACATTTCTAGGCTCTCTCTTAGCGACGTATTGTGTTTACTGTTTAGAGTTACCAAACAATCTTCTAACAACACTTTCTTTTCGATTTCAGGCTAAAACAAGAAGTGTCACCATTTGTTCCTAATCTCATTTCCACCAATGTGTGAATGATATCTTTCAAAATTAACTATCACATTTTTTTGCAGGGCCTTCCTTCTCGACTACAGTTATGACTCCATTCCTAAATATGCTTCCACTCCCAGTGTTTCCCAAGCTGTATGCCGCGGCACACTGGTGTGCCGCTGAAGAGGCTGAAGTGTGACGCGAATGTTTTATGTTTTGACAAAACCTTCTGTATGTTACATCACTTCGGTTGCAAAGTTTGTGAAGAGTAGGTTTTTATAAAGTAGGTGTGCCGCGGCCAAATCTAGTATTTGTTATAGTGTGCCGTAACGAAATAAAGTTTGAAAAGCGCTGCCTTAAACTAAAGATAGTTAGCAAAAACACAATGATACACATATCAAGCACACCAAACTCTTTTTTATCAGATAGACATCTAGGATATACCTGCATCACATGTTGTCTCTTCGCATTGGGGCCATAATGCAAGACGGTATCCACAGAAAACAAAAAGTCTTCAAAGAAGTCATCTCATTGAAGCTTACAGATACTGTCAAATTCGACAATTTGACGATCACACAGACAATCTTCTCTGTCAGCGTCTTGTCTACATCACCTTACTAAATCAACTTTTCCGACTGACATACAACTCTTCCTATCGCGCACATGCGCTCAAAACACCATACAAAAACCCTTTAACAGCGCACAGCAATCACCAGTACAGATAACGCTTTTCAGTTATTCACGCAGCTTTCATACGCACAAGCAGTGTTTTTTTTAAGGTGTTTTGAGGGACCAAAACGGTCTCTCAAATTCCTTCAACGGTCTCTCAAAATATAGTGACCTGAGATCACATCAATGGAGAACGGTCTCTCAAATTCCTCCAAGCGGTCTCTTAAAATTTCCTTGCGGTCACCAAAGCGAAACCTTAAAAAAAACCTGGCGCTGTAACTTGTTCCATAGTGCTGCGTAGATAGGCTAGCAGCTGTCGAAGTGTTGAAAAGGAACGTTCACATGTTGCTGTTGTGACTGGTAACGTTGCAAATAAGTGCAAAATGTGTGAAATTTTGGGAAAGAGAAAAGCTCACAAATGGCTACTCTCTCCATAATGTTTGACGGCAGCTCAGACTTTGGGACAGTGCATCAGTGAAACATCGATTTATTATATTCTGCATTCAAGATTGACGAAGAAGAGTCAACGTCACAGCTGTGCATGCCCAAACTATGTTGGAAAGTAAAAAAACTGCCAAGTTTAAGGAAAGCAGGACTAAAATACTGACACTTCAAACAGAGTTGTAGGACGAGAAAGAAAACCGAGCCTCAATATGATGAATCACATTCTCCAAAAGAGGAATAAGAACGGTTCGTTTGTAGAACTCTTCAGGACAAGATGCTAAAATGATTTTCTCGACATACACGGTGCCCAGGTGCGCCTTGGAAGTTTGATATCGACATCCAGCTGATCACCAATGCGGAATTCAAAAGTCGTGATTGTAATGGCAAAGTGATTGTGACAGTTTTCATCAACAAAAATTAGATCGAAATGAATGCATCCATGGGCGTCCGCAGAAATTTTTCCAGGGAGGGGGCAACGTCGAAATTTTACTTATCCTTTTCAGGTTGGTAACAATGCAAATGGACGTTCACAAAACGCTTTGCCCTTTCTACTCCATTAGTCTGTGCTGGTTGAAATTCGATTGAGCAGTAGCTAGAACAGTGATTCTGAAACCTGGTTCGATCGAACCCCTAGGGTTCGACGGAGCCGTTTCAGGGGTTCGACGAAAGTCACCTGAAACATGAATAAACGCGTGGGCTACTGTATAATTAAATATAAACTGTTGATGATTTTATTTCAGTTTTTCCTTCGTGTTACATGTATTGGGAAAAAATAGGATTCGAAAAGAGCTTGGAAAACCACGTAATGGTTCTGTGTGTTTGCAAAGTTTTAGAACCACTGAGCTAGAACTGTATGTTGAAAAGATTATCGGACAACTTACTAAAGTTAGAACATCACTCAAGCATGAAAACCTGAGCAGATGAATTGCGAAAACTCGCCACAACAAATATAGATTCGCAGTTAGTGTTCACTAAGAAGTCAGAATTAAACCTTTACGATAAAGACGTTGCATGGAGTATAGGAGTCTTGGAGATACGGACCTGGAGTCAACCATCAACGATTTCGCGTGCAAAAATGCGGCAATATGAAAATTTTCGTAGCTGACTTTTTTCAAAAAGTACACATTGACAGAGTGACAGATACCACGGGCCATTTCAATAGGATCGTTACTAAGTAATCTTTGCAATCTTACGCCTCTGGAATTACCTATAATGCGCTGACGTAATAATTAGTTGCGAAGTGCTTGTCGTGATTGTGAGGGTATCAGTCTAGATCAGGAGTGGAGAACATGCGGCCCGCGGGCCAAAGGCGACTTGCGTGAACATTTAATATGGCCCGCATCAGAATTTTCTTTGCCCAAGTTAGAACACAACATCGTGTCAAAACGAAACTCAGTGACAAGCAGACACATAGACGGTATATCAAAAGAAATCTATCGCTCCTTGACGTAGTTTTCTTTCTCTATTTTCCTGTGGAAGATAAAGGTAAAATTTAAAGATAAAACGAAAAATTTTTTCAGCCCGATAGCGATGTTCCGCATTTTATGAGGTCCGTGATAGGAAATAGGTTCCATCCCTGATTTAAATCAAACGAAGCGCTGTTGTCCACTAGATCACGGAACAGTTAATTGTTGTGATTATTGTAAAGCTCCCATCGCAAAACGTCAGTCAAATAGTACTGTTCAAGTTGCTTTTGCGTGTTGAGAACATTTTTTTCTGAACGGTGTACGTTTTGATCTGCGTAAAAGTGTAGACATATCTTTCCTGATTACACATGTGAATGGACGATTTGCGCGGTGAAGATGGTCAGAGAGTCTATGACAAAAAAGATTTTTGTGTAGTGTCACGGAAGCAAAAAGATCTTTTTTGTGATGAACGTTCTTTGTGAACAAATTAACCACATACGAACCACCGTACATGCTCACCCCCAATTGTCTCTGAAATTCAGGCTGCCAAATGGTATCAGTTTTGATGTTTTTGATTGGTGCTTCTGCAAAGTTGAAGTGAAACGTTACGCTAAGCGTTTATGGGGCCTTGGGTTCATTTAATCCGACCCTGCGTGGTGCGCTTTGGGTTGATCATGTCTTAACCAAAAGTTTCTATTTGGTCGTTCTGAATTACTTCATGCAAAGATTTCTCTCAAAATGACTGATCCAAATTTAAGCTCCTTTGCAAGAAAGCTGGATCCTTGCATTTCATTCAGACTGCACCTCGGGTCGTTTTGTCAAAATATACGGCAACTTTGCAAATAAAGTTGCATGCTTTGGTCGCATATTTTCGCATCTAATCGCAAAAGGTCACGTTGCAAGGTGTTTATGAGAGAACGACAGATTTAATAGTTGTTACTTGAGTCCGACTGTTCCTTCCGTTTATTTTTGAGCAGTTCGAATTGATTTAAGGCACCACAGAAAAATCTTAGCAGATTTGTTTCGGGGGTCCATGACCTCTTCGGGCTCATTCTGGCTGCGCCTCTGGCTACGGTTCTGTTAGTAGGCTATCTTAAGCTTATTTCAACTACAGCACAAGTGGACAAACCTGCAAGAGACCTAGCAGCTAGGTTATGGCAGCTATTGAAAACAAGTAGTCTAACTTGCTTTGGTTATGTTACTGGTAGCTTCCTCGCACACGGTGCCGCCTTAACCTAGGAAGAAATGCATCCTTTCAGCAAGTCCAAGAACAAATTACCTCAACCTGCCAACCGAGAACATTGATACTCATCAACCCTAAATTGAGCACACAAAAAGCCCAGCCAGCAAACATTGTAGAGATTAGCGCCGACTTCTTCGCATGGTCTACTGCAAACATCCAATAGTACATTACTATAGTGACTGGCCACGCCTAATTCACGGGAAATTCCCTTAACTTAACAATTTATGCATGATGACGATATAAATTCCGTTTCGAAATCGAAATTGCCGCGTAAACAACAGTTAAGTAATTGCAACATATTAAGCAAGTGTCTTCCTTTAATTATTGCTTGTAATACCAATTTATGTGAATTCTAACACAAAACCTCATGCGCATGATGTGTCTGTGCGCAGTAAATTTATGCGTGTGCACAGTCTCTTAAAGCTGTGTGCACGCACACACGCGCACAGCTTAGAGGCAACATTGGTCTCTTTGCATATCCTAGCCTGCTACTTGTCTCATGACTACTTCAACCAATTGTGCTCAATGAAGGCAAAATAGTCGGAGCACAGTCTTTATCTCATAAAGTGCAACAGACCCTTCCTAAGTGCATTGTGCCACTCAAGCTGGACATATCTTACAAATTTGACACATCGCATAACCTTACCTAAGTACCTTTCAAAGTTAATTGCATCAAAAGCAAGCTGAAGTTTTGCCACATGAAGCTTTTTATTAGTCATTTGTTTAGTAACAATAACACCATTTTAACACTATCCATGATTTCACATTATTTATTTAATATTTAGTCCTACCCATTGTTGCACTTAACCGCACCTAACTAGCAATGCTAGTCTACAAACTAAAACAGCATTTAAAACAACAAACTGGGTTAAATTGTTGCGGCAGCTAGCCGTTTAATCGTCCGCAGAAATTTGAGAAATGCGCCGTGACAATTTTTTGCCCAGAACCTGACCCTTACGCAAAATCCAACAACAGCAAACTTCAGCGGCGATTGATCGTCAACACAGTTTCTGAAATACAACAGAAACAACTAAGCGATTCTTCCAAGCGCAGTAACAGTAAACTGTCAGACCGCTCTATCAATTAAATTCAGAAGTGGGACCGGATCCGGATTGCCGGAGTCGACTCCAGTAGGATTCTGCACCCGAACTCAAAAATTTGGGAAAAACCGGACCTGGATCGGGGGTCACTTTTCAATTTCGGCAGTAGCAGGAGTCTGTGTGGTCATTTCTTAAGTAAAAATATGGGTAAATTAAGGTTGGATTGATTATTGTAGGCGGTGTCTGAACAGGAGTCGGATTCTCCAATTTGAAAAATTTCCGGACTTGGATTCCAAAATGTTGGAACAGGAGCGGGGTCGGAGTCTGAAAAAATGACTCCGGCCACCTCCGCTGCACAACCCTGGCTCTGTTCTTTTATTGTTTTGATTTCCTTTTATATGTTATATGTTCCACTTTAAATTTCTTAAATCCATTGAAACGATTCAGTACTACTGAGTACTGACTGCCCGCAAAGGTGACTTTGATAATTTGGCAGTTGCAGGACGTAGTTTCTTTCTCTGTCCTATGAGAGAACAGTATTTATCCACTGAAATCGTGAACAAGTAATAGAGTTACCCACGGACAATAATAGAGTACCATTGTTGCATGTATGTCCCACTAGGGACATAGCGTCACCAAATGAGATTGAAGGTACAAGCAGAATACAAAAAGTTCAACATTGATTAAAGAGTAATACAAATGTAGGGTACATGAAAGGGTTTAGTTGATGAGCGGAGTATTTAGCCTAGTTCTTGAAAGGATAATATTTTATTCATAATGTCATGACTTATGAGGTATATCCACTTATCGCACAAGACTGAAATGATTAGTACAGAATCATATCAGTTCACTGAAACTGATCCTGTACCCTATAATTCATCAGCTGTACAGGATTGTGGGCCTGGAAACTAAACTGAAGTCAATGTCTGTGAGATCCTGGAGGTGAACATTGCTCCGTTGTCTACGTGCTTTTGCAATTAAATGTGTTCATTGCATATTGCTTGCTCTCTCTGCGTTATCAATTATTATGACAACTGCAATACCACACGAGATCACTAAGATCAGATTGCTAAGATCGCTAAGAAAAGATCCCTAAGATCGTTAAGATTGCTAGGATACTAAGATTGCCAAGGTTACTGAGATCGCTGAAATAAATGAGGAATATTAATTTGTGCTGGTAGAGTGGATCCAATATAAAACGCTTTTTCGGATTCGATCTGCACTGTTAAATTTTTCAAAAGCATAGCTAGGATCAGAACCATATTTGTCTAAATTCATGGAAATAACTGCAGCGTTTTTGTTGTTAAAAAACTGACTTGCTTAGATTTTTTGACTGAAATTGGATTTGCAATTCATCACTACATTTTTTTCACTATGATATTAGATTCAGTACAATTATGGTCTGTGGGTAAATCTACTTTTGTTCATGATGTGTATTTATAAATATTGTTTTCCGCCCATGCTACTTGTTTTTGCTATGAAATGTACTAAAATGCTTTGCCCTCTGCCTCATAACCATTATTGCTGCTTATTTTCTTCACCTATATGCTTGCCTCACCTGCTCATCTGTACATGCTTCATCTCTTCACCCATTGCTTGCCCACCATCATCTGTGTTATCATAACACAACATAACAGTTATGTTGATGTCTATTGCGTTTTTTTTATGTTTGATATATGCTACATTTCTTTGTGACTCTATTTTGGATTGTTTGCGTACATATTTTTGTCTGATTGTTTTTTTTATACCATTTGATTTTGGCTGTGTGTTTCTCAAGATTCAGTACAATTGATGTTCATGTCTGATCTTAGTGATCTTAATAATCTTGATGATCTTAGTGATCTCAGCGATCGTAGTGTGATCTTCTTAGTGTTCTTAGTGATCTTGTGGTATTTACAGGAGTCCATAAATTATTGTTGCTTACATTTCTCACCTAAATATGTGCATGCTTCACTTGCTAGTCTCTACATACTTCTTCACCCATTGCTTGCTCACCATCTGTTTCATAGATAAAGGCAATGGCTATAGCCTAGATACGCCTGTAGATCTTGAAATTTGAAAACTCATATTTTTATACGCCATCTGTGACGCAGCAGTAACATACGACGAGAGTGCAGTAGGCTTGGTAGAAACGAAGTAAACATAAATAACCGCTGATGCAATGTAGGCCTGCTACCTAAGTGTAATTATTCCATGGCATAGAGACAAGATTACACTATTTAGGCTTATATGGTGTTTGATTGCTCTTGTGGTGATATGTTCCATAAGTTTATGACAAAAAATAAATAAGTGAAATAAATAAAAATAACATTTACAGCACATGTTTGGCTCAAATAACATGCTTGGTCCATATCGTAACTAATGTAACCATTCTCATGTATCAGTGGAGGGCATTTGGACTAGTATTTTATGAAGATTAAAGTGAATAGCTGGAGAAAACAACAGCAGTCAAGATCTCCCTTCAACCCATATATTATATATATATTTTAGGAAGTGGCTATACGTCTGCCGGTGGGTGAGTTTTTTTCCCAGAGACATTTTGGTCACAGAAACATTTCGGTCATTTGTCTCACAGTTGAATCAAAGCTCACCATAACAGTGTTTTTTGCCTTGATTTTTAGACATTCTGACCGAAATGACTGAATTTTTGTCAGTCATTTCAAAATCATTTCAGTCTATGACCGAAAAAAACCTAGGCCGGCAGTGACACATTTCAAATAAATGGTTGCTGAGTTTGTCCTACTCTTGGCACTGTCTTGGTAATCTAGGGGATGTGCCTATGTCTGCTGTGCGGTTGCTGTGTGCCAGTAATGCATGACGAGTGTGCAGTAGACTGCACTGCACTTGGTAAAAACGTACTAAACCCTATCCTTAATGAAAAAAGTAAAGAAAACCTGGTCTCATGAAAAGTGCAATCACTACTACCAAATCGAAAAGTGCCATGGTGTGAGCCAGCATGCGTGGAGGCTTCCCCCTGATTTAATGCAATTAACAATATTTTCCAGATTTAATACGCCTTGTTGTAGAGTTAGTGAAGTTTTACTAGCAAGTGTATATCTGTGAATAACATAGTATGCGCTCCATTGCCAGAAAAAATACGAATTTCCTAGGAATCTAACATTGATTTCCTGCGAGCTGTCATGGTGTTTTCTCACATTACTTTCCACTATTGTAAAAGTTTTGCATATAATATGCACCTTTGAAGTTTCTGTATTTCTAAAGAAAATTTATTAACGTTTGAACTTGATACATAAGCTGTCATAGTAAAGTTCTTATCCACCTCTCTCGTTCTACACTTTCATTTCAAGCTGCTTTTTTTGTCAGCGCTGATGTATGAAACACCCTGCGATCTATTATGGTTAAACGCAGACAAAGGGCAAGGTGCGATCAAGACAACAAACTCCTCAGCCCCACAGAATGCAATAGCAGCCAACGGAAATTGAATAAAATACAGTACATTTTGTGGAAGCATCAAGGAGTACATACAGACTAAATAATGTCACTTGATAATGAGTTCTTGCACTATGTGTCTTGGTGCTGCAATCTTTGCGAAAACAAGAGCTAGTTACTGAAAGTTACTTCAGTTTCAAACCACTAACATTACATTTTAAAGAATAGCGAATGTATAACATTAACTAGTTTTGTAATTGCTTGTCACTGCACTGCTTTACTAGTGTAAACTGAGCTTACATCCTACCTACATAAAGTCAATTTTACGCTAGTGAAGTGACAGATTGTTCACGAATGCAAAAACAGTGTTCGAACAGTTACTTTGCATGACAAATCAGAACTGTGTGTCGAGTAAAATACCTGGACAGATGACACATGAAAAGCTTGACCATCAATTGTTTACGAACTTGCATTTATGACATGAAGGTCAAAGCAGGTTTCATGCGATTTATCCTGTCCACTAATATAGAAACTTTGTGCATATATGATAACACATCCCCAGAAGTGCCAAGGTCCATTGAAGGTTCAGTGCCACAACAGGAGCAATGTCAACACTCTTGCAATAAGGTTAATAATACCCAACACATGTTACTACTGATTGGTGTGGCATGGGCATAAGTTTAATCACCAAAAACGCCAAACGAACACCGCAAACAAGCCAGCAGCCAACTAATGAACCTGAGCTTGCATAGCCCCTTCTGATCACATTGCAACTAAATTGCCATTTAGTTTTAATTTTTTCAAAACCACCATGTCTTCCCAACTGACAAATACGCTACTGGGCATGATGGCATGCAATAACACAGACGCAGGGACAGTGCTTACAGCCAGGATTGTCAAGTCTGAACAGACCTTTCAAGCTAGACAAATTGCAAAATTCCACTAGAATCTGCTTAAATAAGATGAATTGCGTAGGTAGCTAAACCAATTATCCACTAGAATCCTAATAGATTTAGGCCGCCAGACCAATTGTTTTGCAGCTAGAAAGGATTAAAATCCTCTAGATCTAAAGGAAAATCTGCTAAATTAGCAACCCTGCTTACCACTATTGTGATTTGTGGAGGGAGTACGCTTTGAGGAGAATGGCTCAGCCTTTGCCAACCTATCATGATGGCGGAAGTGCGCTTTGAATCAAACGGCTTAGCTTCCGAAAGCTGAGTAATATGACATGTAGCTCTAAAAGTCGATTCACGACGAGCACAAATTTTTTATTAAGACTTTGATATCTCGTACTTGAATTTTGGCCTTAAACCAGCAGTTTTCGGTTGCCTTACCAATGCCCTAGCTCCTCTGCTGATTGTGCTAGAGAGCTGTTCAAGGGCTCAAACAGATTGGCCAGTCTTCTAGTCTGCACTTGAAAAAAATTTTTTGGTTGGGGGGTGTGGATGTTTTGTGAGTGATGTCATGAGTGAAGTAGTTTTCTGGCCATTAGGCCAAAGTATTTCGCTTAAGTTTTCATTGGAAACTAGGCTCGAGTCCAAGTCTTTTGAGCCTTTGATCGACTTTCTAACGTTTCTGGTTCAAAGTTATTATCTAAAATAAATTAATTGATTATCTAATTGCTGATTAGTCAAATATTTTTATTACTTTAGATCATAACTTTTGAACCTGAAACCCTAGCAAGTCATCTAAGTATCAAAAGACTCGGATTGTAGCCTAGTTTCCAATAAAAACTTTAGCGAATACTACCATCTAACAGTTTGGGCCTAGAGCCAGGTGAAGTGGGCCAAGATGGCTTAAAAGTTCTCCACTTATAACGTCACTCACAAAAAAGAAGACTTGCCGTTTCTTTTGAGCCTTTAAACAGCTTTCTACCACTTTCGGGGCCCGAGTTACACGCGCGCAAAGCCACATGCGATCCGCTTGTTTTGGCACGAGAATCCCCGAATCCTATTGGACGTCAAAGTCTTAACTACTCAAAAATGTACAAAATTGATAGAGTTGCTGTGAAAAACTTCCTGCAATCTTGTCAGATTTCCTGGGAATGACATCCCCATGTTCCCCACATTTTCCTGACCTGGTGTGGTCTTTGTTGAAGAAGTTAACTAGACAATCTACTAGACTGTCCGATCCGTTTGAGCCCTTGAACAGCTCTCTAGTGCAATCGGCGGAGGAGCTAGGGCGTTGGTAAGGCAACTGACAACTGCTGGTTTAGGCTGAAATCAAAGTACGAATATATCGTACCCTGGCTCTCAAAGTGTTAAAGAGTTTTAATATAAGCTTTTTTGTGATGTGTTTCTTCTAGTACAACAACAGTTGCTATGATCGATAAAATTTTGATTGCTTTTATATCTTGTGTTGCCATAAGAAGTCTCTGCCTTCTTTAATAATAAGTGAAACCAATTAAAATAGTAATAAAATGTGTCATAAAAATCACACAAAGCGTTAAAACTGTGTATGATTTTTTGCTTCTTTTTGTTGATTTTATCACTGATTTAAATGAAATGATTTAAATCAACCAACCTGGACCAGAAATAGCTGAACTTTCATTTAAACTTTTTTGCGCTTATGCAAAATGCCTTGATGCAAATAAGTTCATAGCACTAGTACTGGTGAACAAAATGAAATATTTATTGAAACGCCAATACTGAAACTGCCAGTTTAGTGATTTCATTGACACTCATGGCACACATGCATAAAATGTTAATGACCTATGATAATAATATATCTGTTTCATGAATCAAAAATATGTTCTATAACTATGTTTACAGTCAACAGCCTTCATATTTGATGGAATTTTAATGCAATTTTCACTTTATGCCAATCTACACTCTCAAACTTACGGCATTCTAAGTTATGACTTTTGAATCCGCAAGGGTTAGTGATTTTAGTCCACATGTCATTTTTTCAGTTGAATGACATGGAATCTGTGACCTCGGGTACGCGACTTTTCGGTCTAGCCATTTCGGTCAGACTATGAAATCTTGCAGAAATCTTACATGTTCACATTTTAATGCCAACATACTTAAATCAACAAAAAGTTTTATTTAGAAAAACTACGAACATGATCCAAGGTTCAGCAGTTAATCAGCATCAACATATGATTTACATTATCATCAGCAAGTAGATTAAATCATTATTGACATTTAGCAATTAACACTTTGGCACCCGGCTGGTTTTGAGGATTTTTGGCAAAAAAAACACCTAAACGCATATGGCTTTGCGGATAAATATCTCCGCTCCTATTCGCTCTAGCGACTCGGCGAAACTGTCAAAACACGCGGCCAGTCTAGTAGATTGCACTCGAAAAAAAATTTTTTCTTGGGGGGTAGGGGTTGGCTGTGAGTGACGTCATAAGTGGAGGACTTTTAGGCCACCTTGGCTCACTTTGCCTGGCCCTGAGCGCCAACCGTTAGGTGGTAGTATTTCGCTGAAGTTTTTACTGGAAACTAGGCTACAATCCGAGTCTTTTGATACTTTGGATGACCTGCTGGGGTTTCGGGTTCAAAAGTTATGATGTTAGTTAGTAAAAATATTAGACCAATTAGCTAATTAGATAATTAATTAATTTGTTTATTTTAGATAATAACTTTTGAACCAGAAACGTTAGAAAGTCAATCAAAGGCTCAAAAGACTCGGACTTGAGTCTAGATTTCAATGAAAACTTCAGCGAAACACTTTGGCCTAGCGGTTGGGCCCCAGGCCGGGCAACATGAGCCAAAATGACCCTAAAACTACTTCACTCATGACGTCACTCACAAAACATCCACACCCCCCAACCAAAAAAATTTTTTTGAGTGTAATCTACTAGACTGGCCAATTCTTTTGAGCCATTCAACAACTCTCTAGCGCAATCGGCGGAGGAGCTAGGGCGTTGGTAAGGCAACCGAAAACTGCTGTTTTTTCGGCCGAAATCGAAGTACGAATATATCGTACGCCGGCTCTCAAAGTGTTAAATACAAATTCTTCAAAGTCACAATTCCAATTCAGATTTAATTGCAACCATGACTCCTCAAAGGGAGTTGGTATAACACCATCTAGACTCTAGAGCAGTGCTTTTCAACCTTTTTGATGTCGCGGCCCAGTTTTTGCCGAGACTTTAATTTTGGGCCCACTTCACGAAAATTTTGTTTCAGAACTCATGACTACGCTTAATTATTGCGACTAGGCATAATTAGTGCGTTATTTCGCGGCCCAACATTTCGCGGCCCACCTAAAAGAGCTTTGCGGCCCACCGGTTGAGAAGCGCTGCTCTAGAGTGACATTTCGCCTGCCTATATAATCATTTAACTAAAGGAATGTAAAGTTGTTTATGTACAGAAATGTGACCGAAACGGCCCAGACTGAAAAGGCTCAGATCAAAGCGACCAGAGCGAATCAGCCAGACCGAAAAGTCCTGTTTCGTGTGACCTCACAGTTGCTATGATTGATAAAACTTCAAATGGTTTCAACTTATGTCATCATTAGAACTTTTGGCCTTCTACACTAATACTGTATAGCAGAGGTTCCCAACATGGGGTGCATGTATTCCCGGGGGTACATTTGCCTATCCGCAGAGTATATTCATTGCACATTTGCAACAAATTAAGTTTGAAACATGAAAATGGAGTATACCTTTATACTTTCAAGATTCTAGAAGTTCTACTAAATTTCAGTAGAATTTTAGTATTTTACTCAGGCTTTTTGTCACAGGAAATTTTAGAGGGCCATGCTCATCTATTGAAATGCCAAAGGGATACATGTTCGGGGAAAGGTTGGGAACTCCTGCTGTGTAGGCTATGTGAAAACCTATTAGAATGCTAATTAAATGTGTCATAGACATCACGCAAAGCTCCAAAATGATATGATTTTTTTGATTTGTAATGTTTGATTTAAATCATGATTTTTGTTGCTTGATATAAATCATGATTTAAATCAAATGGTTTAAATCAATCACCCTGACAGTACTATACAAAAAATATGTAATTGGGCACATTAAATAACATCTTCTGATTGGCCCACTGGAGAATAAAAACACATCAGATGTATTAATTTTACTTGCCATTGCTCTTTCAGATCTTTGGACATATCTGCAATGCATCTATCAATAGTGTTGTAAGAAAGGTAGATATGTCTCATTTTCACCTCACTAGTCACCCCAAGAAGAAGTTTTACAGTTTTTAACACCTTAGGAGCTCGTAGATTTCCCTTCAAATCTTGCATATGTCACTTTTCTTGCATCATTTTGCACCACTCTAAAATGCCAACCAAAACTGTGCTAGAGGGCTGTTCAAATCTTTTAACACTTTGGCACCTGGGTGGATTCGGGGATTTTCAGAAAAGCCATCTAAATGCACATGGCTTTGCGCAGGAATATCTCCGCTCCTGTACGGGCTACGGACCTGGTTGAAGCGTCAAAAGACGCAGCAAGATTTCTAGTCTGCACTCGAAAAAAATTTTTTGCTTGGGGGTGCAGGTTTTTTGTGAGTGAGGTCATCAGTGGAGGACTTTTAGGCCACCTTGGCCCACTTTGCCTGGCCCTTGGTGCCAACCGTTAGGTGGTAGTATTTCACTGAAATTTTTACTGGAAACTAGGCTACAATCTGAGTCTTGATACTTTGGATGACCTGCTGGGGTTTCAGGTTCAAAAGTTATGATCTAAACTAGTAAAAATATTTAACTAATTAGATAATTAATTAATTTGTTTATTTCAGATCATAACTTTTGAACCAGAAATGCTAGAAAGTCGATCAAAGGCTCAAAAGACTCTGACTCGAGCCTAGTTTCCAATTAAAACATGGCGAAACACTTTGGCCTAGCGGTTGGGCCCTAGGCCAAGCAACATGAGCCAAAATGACCCTAAAACTACTTCACTTATGACGTCACTCACAAAACATCCGCACCCCCCAACCAAAAAATTTTTTTTCGAGTGCAATCTCCTAGACTGGCCAATGCGTTTCAGCCCTTGAACAGATCTCTAGTGCAATCGGCGGAGGAGCTAGGGCGTTGGTAAGGCAACCGAAAACTGCTGTTTTTTAGGCCAAAATCAAAGTATGAATATATCGTACGCCAGCTCTCAAAGTGTTTAACACTTTGACTTTTCATAACACCATAGAATGCTAATTATATATACAATGTTTTGATGATTAATATTGCTTATGTGAATACTTCACATTTGTAAAACGTGGGAGTGTGAAAATGTCTTTAACTTGAACATAGGATAATGTAGCATAGTAAGCCAACGTGGCTGCTACATTTGTTTACAAAGAAATTCCTTTTCAACATTGATTTTACAGATGGTAATGATTAATTTAATTTGAATGTCACTAGATTTATCACTTGCATGTCTAATTGATTGATAGTTAGCTATCTACTTAGCTCACAGATATTTAGTTTTTACTTTAATGCTGAAATTGAAAAGCTTTTTTTTAATTTATTTCTCATTATTCTTATGGTATCATTAAGCAGTTAGCATCAGGGAAGATATTGTCATGTAGGCCAGGGGTTCTCAAACTTTTGGTGTTATGGAGCCCATGAAGAGATTGACCATAATTTACGGAGCCCCAGAATAAATTTTATTAATGCTGTCATTGCTTCTTTGGACAGTTGCAAAATTAGCCAAGTCAGTATTTTAATAAGTAAACGAATAGCTCGCGGAGCCCCGAGGTTTCTCTCGCGGAGCCCTGCGGCTCCGTACGGAGCACTTTGAGAACCTATGATGTAGGCCATTAAAATTTTGTTAAAAAGTGATGTTTGTGTTTCATGTACATCCAATATTTCAATTACAATCTTCATTTCAGTTTTTTGGTTTAGCCAGGGTCACAACTACAATGTAAACAATGTGTTGTTGATGCTGCATTATTAATTGACTTTTGTAGAATGTTGTCTGCTGTTTCATATGGACGTTTATTGGCAAGAGCTTTGGTAAATTCCATCTGTCACCCAGATTTAGAGTATATTCCTCTTGTAGCTTCATTGCCACAAAAAGCAATACAACATCGTAGTACTTCTGCTCTTAGTACAGGTAAATGCAATTGTTTGCAAGTGATGTAATTGAGTATGTAATTGCATTTAAGTTGTTAATAATATTGTTTGGACATGTAAATGAATTAATGGAATATTTATTCCTGTTAGTGTAAGCATTGGAGTATTTCCTGTTAGTGTATTCTGACTGCTGTTATAAACTAAAAACCAGCAGTCGAAATCTTAGACTGTTGACACCTTTGGTGCCAGCTTGGTTTCACCCATTAGACCCACGTAAGCCACTCTTTTACCTTCAGTTTGCACCATGATAACACACCGTGCAACTGAGCTAGAGAGCTGTTCAAATCCTCAAAAGGTGTGGTGAGTCTTCCAGCTTGCATAAAAAAATTAGAAGGTTTTGGATTTGGATTTTTTGTGGGTAACGTCATAAGTTGGGATTGGTGTCGGCATTTTGGATAAGGTTACCTGACCATGAACCCCAACTGTAAAAGCTAATGTTTGACTCAAGTTTTTATTGAAAACTAGGCTATAGTCCAAGTCTTTAGAGCTCTTGATTGGCTTTCTAGTGTTGCTGGTTCAGAAGTTATGACCAAACAAAAACAAATTAATTAATTGATCACCTAATTAATTACAGTAATCAATTAACATTTTTGGATCCGCCGGCCAAGTTTCACTTTAAAAGGTATAATTTCCCCATATTGGCCAAGTCTCTGCAACTCCATAACTTGCCAATCAATTGTGCTAGAGAGCTGTTGAAACCCTCAAAAGACTCAGCGAGTCTTGTAGTTGGCAATGAAAAAAGAAGATTTTTAGGTTTGAGTCTGTTTTTTTATGGGTGACATCATAAGTGGGGTAGGTTAGGCCTTTTTGGCCAAAGTTATCAGGCCGTGGTCCCAACTGCAAGAGGGAAGTTTTTGTTGCAAACTAGGCTAAAATCCGAGTCTTACGAGCCTTTGATTGGCTTTCTAGCATTTTTGGTCAAAAATTACGGCAAATAAAACAAATTTGGTAATTTTACAAAAAATTAGTGATTTTACCCTAACATTTGAACCAGAAACCCTAGAAAGTCATTCAAAGGATCAAAAGACCTGGATTTCAGCCTAGTTTCCTCTAAAAACTTAAGCGAAATATTTCGACCTTGTTGTTAGGGCACAGGGCCCCATCTTGGCCAAAAAGGCCTAAACCTACCCCATTTATGACATCACTCACAAAAGAACTGAAACCAAAACTTAAAAATTTTTTTATTACAAAACTAGAAGACTCACTGAGTCTTAAGGGTTTGGATAGCTCTCTAGCACAATTGACTGGCGAGTTATGGAGTTGCAAAGTGGTGCGAAATTAGCGGCTCAATGCGTGATTTCAAAGTACGATATTGTACACTGGCTCCCAACATGTTAATTGTCAATTTTTGGCCATAACTTTTGAACCAGAAACGCTAGAAAGCCAACCAAGGGCTCAAACAACTCACATTATAGCCTAGTTTCCAATAAAAACTTGAGTCAAAAAATTGACGCTTGTGATTAAGCCCTAGGGCCAGGTAATCCCACCCAAAAATGCGTAAACCTACTCCACTCATGACGTCACCCACAAAAAACCCAAATCCAAAACTTTCCAATTCTTTTATGCAAACTAGAAGACTTGCCATGCTCTATGGCTCAATCACATGGTGGTTTATGCAGTTACAAACAGGTGCGAAAATGGTGGTTCAATGTGGGCTCAACGTGAGATTTCAAAGTGTGAATATATCATACATCAGTGCTGAAGGTGTAAATATGGATAAGATCAACTGTATCCAATGAGCATTGGGCAAGTCAGTAAGAATATCAGTTGTTGTAAGGGGCATAAAATGCAGGACAGATCAATGCGTCAGTATATCTGGTTACAAACCAGATCCAACACTGTCTTTGTTCCTAACTTCTCAACACTTTAATATGAGGATATTCTTGTGCTTGCTATGCGCTCATATATGAATTTTTGTTCAGCACCTTCTACTTTCCCATTTCGGTTGATATCTGCTGTGTCTGGGTTTTCCAAATTTGACTCACCGTTAAAGAACTCTTCACGTATTCCACCCCAAGCAGTTGCTCCTATTGACACTCGGATATTTGGGGATGATGCCTGTTTTGTAACTGCGCATAGAGCAGCTGATGTGCTGGGTAAGAATCGCAATCATTGTTTTGTGTTGCATTGAGAGCACTGTTGTGTATAATGATGCAAACTGACTTACAAACTGTTTTTTTAGAGGAGCTAAATCTAGATACATTTTTGAATTTGTTTGAAAATAATAATGAAAGCTTTTCATTATCAAAAGTGAAAGAATATTATGTCCAACCCTGTTGTAATCATAGGTGTTGCTGATGGTGTTGGGGGATGGAGACACTATGGGATTGATCCTTCACTTTTTTCAAAGAAGCTCATGGATGCTTGTGAGATGCTAGTGAAGAGTGATAGGTTTGTTCCTAACAGACCAGTAGAACTGCTTGCATCTGGGTACCAAGAGCTGCTGGAAGATAAAAAGCCATTAGTTGGTAAGCTAAGTATAGGTTCTGCTTATTGCTTAAGTTTACTTTGGTTAACTAAAGTACCACACACTGAGAATTTATACTCCAGATTTCCTACCTTCTCAAGTCACCATGCTGAACAGCAGGGTTGTCCAGTCTGGATAGACCAAAATTGTCAAATCATTTGTCAAAATATGCCAAACAGCGTCAAAAAATGCCAACCAGGCATAAAGCTGCCACTTTGAATTAACCAGATTGAGTAATTGCAAAAATACAGTACTGCTACAGAACCAAGCCTAAAAGTTTTGCGTATAAATTATTGAGTAATTGGTACACTCAAAGTACACACTGGATAAACCAGAAATCCTCTTGCACATTTTTCAACCTTTATCAAAAGATTTCTCCAGAAGTAACATATCCAAAACAAAATGTGCTATCATTTCTTTTTGTAAAAAGGCTTAACAGAAAATACTTACAAATGCTTGAAACATATTATGAATAGGCAAACAGGCACCATCCCATGGTTTTGGATCACTTTAAATCTGGTATGCAAGCGTTAGACATGTGATAATTCCATGAAATGTCGTTTACAAAATGCAGTCACAGGACAACTACAGAAAAACTAACAGGCTTGGCAGGTTCGGATGCACCAAAGACACCAAATTGTTGGAGAAAACATGCAAATGACTTTATTAAATAACAAACAAGCCAAAATGAAAAAGTTCTGTAAGGTAAAAGCAGCAAGATGTTAAAAATGTCAAACAACATTTTTTTCTGGTCTAACATGACAATAAAAAAGCCAAATTTCTGGTGTTTGATATCAAAACTTGCAACCTGGCAACCCTCCCTGATAAAGGAAATCCTAGCCTGTATGCCACTGCAAACGTTCATCAAACAAATGCATTATGACCTCAAAGGTATTGTGATGTCACATACACTGTAACATTGCGTGGTAAGAAATATATGACAAAGCCGCCCCACGCGGAACACTTACACTCTAGTGAAGGCTTAGTACGGCACATATGTTTATTTTAACAAACGTACTTTAGTTTTTACTTTAATAAACGCGTCACGATTCCCTTGGAATGGGCTCATGCACCCCTGTTTGGGAACCCCTACATAAAACTGTGGTGGTCGCATAAACCAAAGCAAATGCCCGGAATTTTATTTCAACCGATCTCACCCATTGGGCTAAACGTTCTGAAGCAGAGGTCTCAAACGCGTGGGCCGCATGTGGCTCACGAGGTCGTTTTATGCGGCCCGCGATGCTTTTCGGGAACTCCAAATAATAAATATTTACGTGTTTTAGTTATTTCATCGGTGTTTAAAAGTGCTCGGCTAGCGAGTGTACAAGTTCCTTTTAAACAAAGGTAGAAACGGCTAGAAATGATCTGGCTGTAACTCATGATACCTTTCGCAGGAAATACAATGTAAAAATTGTTCCTAGTAAGGTTCGGGCACCGTCATTGTTGCGTCAGCGTCATAATGCGGCCCTCGGGTTATTTCATAAGTCCTCGTTTGTCCCTCGGAGCAATTTGAGTTTGAGAACCCTGTTCTAAAGGAAGGCAATAGCGTTGAAAGAAGCGTGAAAACTACACACGCTTTGCAAGCAAACAAATTGGGACGGAAAAACATTTTTAGAATGTAGAAAGCTACAATCAGCTTTCAAACGTTTGTCTTCCAGGCAGCAGCACGGCTTGCATTGTGGTCATGGACCGCAACAAACAGACTTTGCATACCGCCAACCTGGGTGACTCGGGTTTCATGGTCGTGCGTCGCGGCCAAGTCGTGCACCGCTCGACCGAGCAGCAGCACTTCTTCAACACCCCGTTCCAACTCTCAGTGCCACCTGAAGACCGCAGAGAGGAGGTGCTGCACGATGAGTGAGTGAGCCTTTCGGTTTGCATTGCAACTCTAATTTCTGTCAATGCTGGTGGGGTAGTAAAATTTGAAAGACCCTTGTAGTCTTGCCTTCTCAGATGTTGTTTCAAGTTTTGTGCCAACTCTAGAGCGCCCAGGATTAGCGCTTTTAAACGCTAATCTCTTGCCAGTTGTGCGTCATCTGGTGCACTGCAAATTGTATTGAAGTAAGCTGCCAAGATGAATTACTCATAGCATTGTGGAGTTGAGCTTATTTCTTTTGACAATTTTGTGGTTGCAACATATGCTTCAAATCACGCAATCCAACACAAACGTCACAATCAAGCCGCTTGTTTTGTGTTCTCGTCCAGAGCTGAAGACGCCGATACGTCATCCTTCGACCTTGAGGTCGGTGACATTATTTTGACGGCTACGGATGGGCTGTTCGACAACATGTCTGACAGTTTAATCTTGAAAGAACTCGAACATTTGAAGGTTAGCCGCCTGCTTTGTCACCACACCGTTCAATCTGCGCTCTTTTGATAAACTCTTCCTGTCAGTTGAAGTGTTTCAACTTGATGATGATGAGCATTCGCTGTGATGCTCATCGAAGTACTGGCGGCTTCCGGTCACGTGGCCCGGTCTCGCTTGAGAGAAGCGTGACGTGCGCCCGGTATAACTTCACTACTGTGGAGCTAAAAAGTTTCCTGCTGTACTAATGTATGCTGTGGTACTGTGTTCCAGAAATTTGAACCACGCACTTTTGTCGACGCGTAGTTTCCTGTGTGCGCTATACGAAGTTTGCGTTACTCATCATTATGACGTCATGCTACTGATAATGGTTCTGTTGATTTTAGCGACAAGTCGTATATTTTCTAAGAACTGCGTTCGCTGTTTGCCTTGGCACCCTGCTTTGCTGTGTTGGCTTCTCCATCACTGTTGTTCAACTTGCCACCTTTTGCTCCAAGCCACGCTTGGCTTGCGCATGCTGACCTGCTGGCTTTGTTCGATCATTGACCGAATTTTTCTTGAAGTGACCGAAAAGATTAAGTCAATTCGTTATGATGTATTTTTCAGTCATAAAAAATATACGAAAACGAAAAAGTGACAGACGCTTTTAAACTATTTCGGAAAACCACCGAAAAGTCTCAGCGGAAAGAAAAGCCCAGCTGGGCAAGCCTGCGTGACGGCCACCAAGATGCAACAACAGACCAATCGACGAAATTCGCTGCAATTTATTTCCAGGACAATAAATACGAAAGCATTCGAAAAACTGCCTGGAGCATCGCGGAAACGGCGCGGGATCTGTCGTTCGAACCCGAATACATGTCGCCGTTTGCGAAAAGTGCTCGAAAAAACGGTTTTCGCCACGTAACAGGTAGGTTGGCGTTCTAGTGTTTGCTGTTCTGTCGAAAATCTGGTCCATCACGTAATCTGCTTCCCGACATGGAAAAACTGTGGTTGTCGCACTTCCTAATATTTTTTTTTGTTTGACAACTTGGCGGATGATTGGCAGTAAAAGGAATATAGGCGTTAAATGAACAAGGTAAAATCTGCAGTGGTGGAAATGCATATTTTGATTAAATGTTACTCTTGGTTGGCATTTGTGTCCATTCAAAATTTTCTCTCGCACTTTAATATTTGGAGATAGTATTCACTGTAGTTCACTTTGCCATCCTAAGCAGCAACACCTGGAATGTAATATTGATAGGACTTCGCCAAAAAAAACCTTAGCAAGTAAGGTGATTATTTTCATGCCATGTACGGTCAGTTTCTTTCGCTGCGTCTGCTGTGGCCAATGGGCAAATGCACTCTTTACGGTCGTTAAAAATGCAAAGGCATATTGGAAGCTGTTGTGAAGCAGTCCCGTTCAATATATCGTCTAGTAGTAGACTTGTTTCGATGCTGTAGCGAATGTAAGTAAATTATGCGTTGCATGAACTCGGTTTCATTTAGTGTCTTTGCCGATTAAATGTTTTGCGTTGACTGTTAAGAATGAGATTTTGACGTGTGCTAATTTTTGACCTGGGTTTTCGACGAAGTTGCTACAACGACCCTAACCCAAAACAAACTTGTTTCACGTGACCCTACATAGCTTTCGAACGGTCTGAGTCAATTTGAAGCCCCTTTCGAAATCGTGTTTGCTGTATGCTGAAACGTACGTCTCTCACGTGAAAAGGTTTGTTGGACTACCGCTTCCTGCTTATAATATGATGATGTCGTCACATGCACTTCCGATGACCCAGCCTATCATTATTTTCAAACATGCTAGGTCAGCTCGACGTTTCTACTACAAGTTTATATGTCAGCACTATTCCATCTTAACAAAGACAGCGTTTGCAAGTTTTGATGCGCTGTTGTGCTTAGAAGGCGTATAAGTTGTTTTCTGACCTATAGCGTGCATCGAGAACTGATGTGTATTGTGTCCAAGCAACTTAAAAATGGTATTTTCAAAACTTTTCTTAAAAAAATACCTTTAAGGTGCGTTTGATCCTCCAAACCTTGTACTTGAAAATCAGGTTTACGTAAAACGTTAAGGAAAATTTTTAGCAGTTGTTCCGTTCTACACCAGACCACGTTTGTTATTATTTTTACGCCTAAATTTTGCCATTTTTTGAAATACCAGTTGTCAGTAGTTGGCAAAACAATCCATTTTGGATTACTTACCAAACGAACACCCACAGTTTAGAGAGAAAACACAGCTTGACATTGGTCATTGTGAATTGTCATCCTGATCACACTCTAATTTCCGAGTTTGTGGTACCATGCTTTGCAGTGGACCTTCAGTTCAGTTGGCAAACATAACATCAAAATTGAAAAATAGGGGAAAATATGAATTGCAAAAAACATCAAGTTTCGAAAAATCAGTATTCCCAACACGGTTGCCATTGTCACATTTACTGGGGAAACACTTTCCATATTCTTGCCCAGCATCTGGTAACCCTGACCGTGGGGAGACGAGCCTTGCTATCGAATGTGTCTGCCCCGAGTATGGTTTTTCTTAGCTTTGTTTATTTGGCGCCGCTGATTCTTCTTCACCGTACGCCGCAAATCGGCTTCTCCAGCAAGCATCGTTGGATAAACACGTTATTTTGAAATCGAGAAGTTGAACTTTTTGTCGGTCACTTTCTTAGATATGTTGTCAATGCAATGTAAAATCAGGCGCGATCGACCTGTTGGCCACCCCTGGTCTGGGGCAAAACCTCATTTTTTATCTACTGCCTGCTGCCTTCTTTGTAGAGGGTAATTTTAGACCACGCATTCCATCGCTTCACGGTAAGGTACTGGGGGTGCCGACGTATATTACTTCGATATTTGAGAGCATAGGCGTCGGAAGAATTTTTTCCAGAGGTGGCCAATTTGACCAACTCCGAAACTAACAGAAAACTGTTTTTTCTACTAAAACGTTAGTAGCAAAATACCAAATTTTGAAATCCAGTGATGGGCCAAGACCCCCCCCTCCTCCGACGTCCATGTTTGAGAGTTTGCAACGAGTGCCAGCAACGCAGAACAAGCGCTTTTATCTTGCAGGTGGAAAACCTGACGACATCACCGTTTTGCTGTCAATGGTCACTAGAGAATGAGTCGTTCAATTTGTTGTTAGCCGCTTCACGTCGTGACTGCGATCGGTTGTGACGGTTATTGTGATGTGACTGGTCAGATTGTGACGTGTTGTGTTTGTTTGCGGCAGCACGCACCGCCATACTTTCGCGTCTTGCAGAAGGGAATAGTCTTGCTTTAAACTTCATCTTTCAATGCGCTTTTCGCCGCGGTTCGTATTTTGCAGACAGCAAAACCGCGCTTTTCGCCGCAGTTCGTTTTTTTGCCAACAGCTGGTTGCCCTCGGCTATCAACTGACGTCCACAACGCTTACAATTTTTTGTTCCTACGTGGACAAAGTGATAGGGAATAGCCACTTTGCGCATTTTTGCTTCGACTTATTTATTTCGTTTTTGCGATACGCAATTGTTCTCTTAAGTAACGTTTTTTTGTATTTTTTGCTTGTTTTTACTGCCATTACGCGTTTACCGACGTTTTTTTCGCGACATCGACTACAAGCAGCAGGCTACGTAGCGCTGAAGCAAGTAGATACAGCGCGTATTAAAAGTAAGTACGAGCAGGAGCACGGCTTCATCTGCGAACAAAGCGCTGAGTGGTTAACGAGGTGCCAGGGTTGCGGAGTCGCAGGCAGTTGGTTGCACCAATGATGTTTGCAGCGTTTGCTCCCTAGCGAAGATACGCGTTGTTCCAAAACCTTAACCTTTACCTGACTGCAAGACTAACCTCGAATGATAAGCTCGCAAAGTTGTTCGCAACTTGCAAGCCCAGAGCCCTGGCTTACGCTTGGCGTAAGACCTGGTGGTGAATCTAAATCAGAAGTCGTTGTCTTTCAGTGTCGGTGAGTTTACGTTACGTGGAACGCTGTCGAGTTAATGTACTTTTTCTCATTTAACTTGGTGAATATTTTCCTCGTATCATTTAAACACGTTGCAGCGCTGCTGTTGCGTTCTGAAATTTATAGCTATAGCTGCGCGATGGCTTGGAATTCATGAACGTAACGTCAGAAGTGAAACAACGAAGAGATTTTTACAAAGGGCTTATGCCCGTTTGCCTGGTGTTCGAGTGCGAGGCGAGAACTTGTCCGTTTCGGCTCTGACACCAGCACCCGGGGAAAAAAACGCCGCTTGCTGAGCGCGATCCTGGCGCAGCCCGCTACACAAAAGCGGGTGCTTCTTCCACAGTTACGTTTTGAGAATAACGCAGCTCCTATGCAAACAAAGGCCCTGGTGGTGCGCTGCAATGGACCCGGAGGGTGGAGCACACGAGAATAATGAAACTGGCTGTTTTCGCCTTGATGCAGCTTGACCTTCAGTTCAGTTTCTTGCAATTGTCAATGCGTGGTGAACTGTCACACTGAGTCGGCTCGTTGCATAATGTTGGTTCCTTGATATTCGAAGTTTGACTTTTTTTTCTAGTGACTTTCGACCGTGCACGCGGCTCAAGATTTACGAAAGTTTTTACACTATATTAGTATCCAGGCTTGTTCGTTCTGTGCTACGGGCTTGCTGGTTCTCTTCTTTTCTTGAAAAATGCGCAGTTCCAGTTTGACCCGAATCTTCCACCGGACAGGCTTTGTTAATCAGCGCGTGGTCAGATCGGGGTAAAACCATAAACGATAGCTTGACTGCACCTACAGTAGTTTGTTCCGTGGTGAACGCGGTGGTTAATGCAAAAACTGAGTAACAAGAAATCACGGCTGCGTAGGTGGTGCAAGAGGTGTGTCTTCTTGAGATATTCGAATCAAATTTCACGTAACTCTCAGCCCTTTCCAGCCGTAAAATCAAATCCGCACCGTCAGTCCTGCACTGCCAGTGCTCAATCATCTCTCTTCGTGCCGCTGACATGACACCGGAAAACAGGAACTCTGGGAATTGTTGGACTTCAACTCCAAGACGTTATGTCGCACGATAGCACGTGTTGCTTGCGGTTTTATACGCTAGCTTGAACCCGCCATTCTAAATCGGATATTGCGTTAGTCAGATCCAGCTTCCTGTTGCATGTATCTGCCAAATGATTGCCCTGCAATGGCTCAGATCACTGGCGGCGAGTTGGATCTGGACAGTTATAGAGGTGCTTCCAGCAAAAGAATGTGTCGTGTCGGATTTCATTAAAGCTTTTCATTTTAATAGCGGTTGCCGCTATCCTTATGTTTATGTTGGACAAGACTACTGTGGGCAATGCGAGGCCAGACAAGTGTTTTCGAACGTTGTCGAAAAGTATGTAATTGATTTACGGTCCCCTGATATCTTAACTGTAAGAAACGCTGAGAACAGTCGCCCTGTGAACCTTGCGACGTTGTGGTGTAGATGTCCTGAGAGGGTTTCCTTCCAATCTCTTCGCCTGGGTGAACCCGCGCGAGTTCAAAATATTTGTAGGTGAATAACCTGCTCCCTTAACTGCTGCACTTAAAACGCAGTTTTAAAATCGGATTCGAATCCACTCGGATATTTTCAATAATCTTTGGCTAAAAAAGAAAGCACTTCTCAAAATAAGCAACGACGACGAGATTCCAAAATTTCCACTAACACGCCGAGACTGTTTGCACATCAAGTGATAAGGCAAGCGGGTGCGAACCCGATTTTATGGCCTCAGATAAAAGCATCAGCTGATGCCTAACTTCTGTCAAACGTCCGTTCTCCGGGGCCATCACACTGCACTCGTTCGACGTTAAAACACATTTAAATGTCGCTTTCGTGCGCACGATGACTGCGCCGATGTGCTGCTCGCTGCGTTCGTGAGCTGCATGTCAGTGACATGTTCGGCGTCTGCAACAAGATCTGTCAACCGTAACAGCACGATCGGCCGTTGTGACGTCACTTAATTGGCTGAGCCCATCGCACGCTGCGTTGCGATTTCGCTTCAGTTTCTAGATGTTCCGCGTGCTTTCTGTTTCCTTATTCTGCGCCCCAAAAATGTCCGGCGTCTCCTTCCATTCGGACAATAATCAGCCAGCATTTTTCAAACGAACGGCAGCAGTGAACGACTGACGGTGGTTTGCTTTGCTGGCACCTGCCTTCGCTCGCGCTGAAGACTTCTGTTGGAATTATCACCAAAAACGAGGCGAAGATTACCCCGTCTCTGCGAAACCGTTTGAAAAGCCCCGATATCGAACTTTTTCTCAGACCGCGAAGTTTCTTTACTGCTGAACATGCATCGTTTCGCATTTTATAGTTCGCGCCCAGTCTTCGTTCCACCTGAAGGCCGGTGGTTCGTTACACAGTTTATGTCCTGGACGCCTAGGCGCTGCGGGTATGTTGTAGTAACTCACGAAAAAACTTCCGTTTTGGTCAGAATTTACCCGTGTTTTGTTGAATACGAGCGTCATCAGATCCGCGAATAGCTCGTGCTTTTGCAAGCATATGCTGTTAGTCACTGTGAGCTGTTATTACACTACGCCGTCGGCTGTTATACTCCTGCAAGTTAAAAGTATAACCGATACGCCCGCTTGCGTGTGTCGACTTTGACAATTCGTGCTGTCTGATCGTCTTGTAAAGTACTGGACTGTTCGCAATAAAATCAACGTATCAACTTACGCGTTTTGCAGTTTCTCTTGCTCACCCCAACCTATGCGAAAGGCAGGCCTGCCACCAGGGGGGAAACGGGCAACTGACCCCCGAAATTTTTAAAAACATGTTAGGCACAACAAAAGGTGTATCGCACATGTGGGTTATACGTTGTATTTTTGATAATAAGCGAAAGAGCGGTCAGCGTAATTTTTTCTTTTAACTTAGCTGCAGCTGTTTGTAGAAAAGTGACAATTATATGTGAAGTTGTCTGTCCAACTGTTTGTACACTTTGGTGTAGTTGGAACAAATAACAAGATGCCTGAGGTTCATGTGGAGATGTACTGCCTTCTTCGGGCCATTCCCTTCTCACGTTACCAGAAAAAACAAACACCATCAGTTGCAAAAGCGAAGTTGGCTAAAAAAAATTATCACACAGGCTTATTGGAAAGTATCTTTTTCAACATTTCAGCAATTATTCTTAAGCTCATCAGACCAATATTATGAAATTCACAGCCAAGGAAAATGATATCAACGACATATTGCAAACGTTTCGGTAACTCCTGTTATCATCATCATTGGATTGCAGTGATCTTGCTGTAAGTTCTTATGGTATTCAGAAGAAAGCGCTGTGGCAAATGGAAAACGCGAAGGGCTGTTTCGGTAGTGGCGCGAAGCAGACGGAGTAACATGACTCAGCTCGATACGTGCTGATGGTGATGGCACGTGACGTCATGGAATCAACAAAGATTCAAGAATCTGTAGCCGCTGCCAATTGTTATGTATGGGACGCCGTTCGTAAAAATATTATATCTGACAGATTTAGCACAAAAACAGCTATCTCTGCGCATATTTAACTATCTCTGCGCGCATTTAGCTATCTCTGCGCGCATTTAGTTATATCTGCGCAGAGATAGCTATCTATGCACGCATTTAGCTATCTTTGCGCGCATTTAGTTATATCTGTGCATAGATAGCTGTCTCTGCACAGATATAGCTAAATCTGCATGCATATATAGCGCTGAAGAGTGTCGCAGGAAAACATGGTATCCTGTCTGATGAAAAACTTGGTGTTCTGTTTCAGTAATCCAGACAAAAGCTAGGCTACTGCAAGGCATGGATTCTTTGGCGTCATATAAAGCTAGGTAGTTTCTGGTCTAAATAATACTGGTTTGATAATAACATTGGTTTGTGCAGACGATGGGCTACAGTAAACTTGTGTTGGTGGTCTCAGTGTTAGTGCCATTTTTTGCTTAAAATTTCAGAGAGGATCTCGTCAAGTCTGACCATTCCAACTGTTCTCACCAAATGCAGCTCAGCGCCTTCAGGCGCACAAAGTGAATGCTCTCACAGAAAGAGCACGTTGAAAGCAAAGTGCTCACTTGGAGATGAGCACCGTTTTGTAAAGAGAATAACGCTGTCATAGAAAAAGTGCATCGAAAGGAACTGCTCGGTTAGGCGTTCTTGCCCGAAAATAACG
>Ga0210059_1001934_pt1 | contig 31952 bp, 13 predicted proteins | sample Ectturendosymbi2_FD_188042 | JGI IMG/M metagenome (GOLD analysis project Ga0210059, IMG submission 188042) | Ecteinascidia turbinata endosymbiont from Florida, USA - Sample 2 (SPAdes) (version 2) | ecosystem: Host-associated > Tunicates > Ascidians > Unclassified | place: Key West, Florida... | reverse complement strand
ATTAGAAGCTTAAAAGCGTGATTAAATCGAACGAATTGCGCTAAGTTCTGCAGTTTTAACGAGTCAGTCAAGTCTTTATTAGTTAAACAAGGGTTTCTCACCCCTTGGGGTCCACGGAGCGGTTCTCCGGTGACCACGAGCGGAGGCCTTTACTACATAGCTCTGCCGTGATATTGCAAAACAATAGTGATGAGGAGGGGGCCACAAATGTTGACAGTCTTTGGAAGGGGGCCACAAACCATGGAAGATTGAGAACCACTGAGTTAAAAGCCTTGTGGAAGGCTGTTTTGGGAAGGCCGGTAAAATAGAATAACGCTGCTGGTCACAAGGCCTGGCTAATGCAATAAAACGAATGTACCAAACAAATGAAACCAAGGACACTTGATCTTTTGTTACAGGTTCTGGATAGTCTGGCTTGGTGACCATACACGGCGTGGCCGATACAGCATGCTGTGGCTGCTGCTCGTATGCGTCAGCTTGGCACGTAGGGCAGAGCCTGCCGTGATCATTTTTTACGAAAGCAGCTCGTTCTCGGGCATTACAAACTGTTCGTGTCAAAGCAGTATCAGCAGCTGCTTCGTGGCAAAGCTGGTTTCAACTTTGTGTACGTGCGTAAACACGCCGTGGGAAACAGTCGAGCAAGCGGCGAAGGAGGCCAAGCAGAAAAATCTGACTTTGTGGACTGACAACGACAACGCCACCCTGGTCTGCTGCCAGTCGCTCGGGTCAGACACGGCGACGCGACTGCTCAGCAACGTGCTGGACTTCGCAGCGTTTCGTTCATTGACGCTCGAAGATTGCCACAACGCGTCGAACAACACGACGCTGACTGTGTACGTGCGCCGGAGGATCGTTCTTCAGAGGGAAGACAGCAGCCTTGCATTTAGGGGGCGTGGCAAACAAAAAATACATCTGCATAACCCCGACTGGGAGAATGTGACCGACGCGTACCGGCATCAGAGCGTGGTCTTCCTATCGCCGGACGCCCTTTCAACCAGCCACACGAACCTCTTGAAGAGTTGGAGCTACGTTGCGTCGCTAGACGACCCGAATATGCCGAAGCTAATAAGGAAAGCTCTCGCACGCGCACCGGAGAGATTTGGCAGCAGACGGGACAGGACTTTTATGGCCACACCGATATACGTCTGAACAGCGTTGCTTGGAACGATCAAACGCTAGAAAGTAGTTCAATCCCAAAGAATTTTTTACTGCTTTTGAGGTGTTGCTTGAACGACTGTTGTTTTCGAGTGCAATATGCAATAGAGCGCTTTTTTAATGCAAACGCTTTCTCTTGCACGATTATGAAATCACCGACGCCAGTACACTGTATTATTTGCTGTCATCGATTCGCAAAAGCTTAAGTTTTGTGAGAATATAAAAGGTTATAAAAACAGTATCTTTGTCCTATTGTGGACACAGGCGCTGAGTGCACGCCCGAGAATTTTTCCAGTTGTGCTGCATGTCTGCTTATTCCTGACGTCCATTTCGTACACTCAAATATTTTTCATGCAAGTTCAATACCACTTTGTTATAGCGAAATGGCGCCGCTGTTTACGACGACACAAAAGGATCGCAATGAAAACAGCTCAGCCTTTCCTTTAGTAATATCTTTCCAATTACTCAGGTTGATTATGACGTCTATATATTTTGACGTAACGGATTTCGCACGCCAGGAAATTTTCCAAACTTAGCCCCTGTGACTATGGACCATAGCGACCCAAATTATCCAGCTATCCCAGGCTGGTATTGAAAAAACAACAATATTTGTGCTGAAGAAAGGTCGCAGGAGAATAAAATGAGAGTCTGCTATAAATTCGTAAACGGTGTACAACTTTTAAAACCTGTGATACGTTCACGTTATGTGTGATTTGTTTTATCGATGTCGCCTTATTCTATCGACTCCCATCTGCCAAGAACATATGCTTTTCCTTAGCCTTTGGACCGCAAGTTAGCAGTCCATTTTTACTTCAGGAGATATTTACAGACAAGTTGAACTGCAGAAAACTGTCGTTCGGCACTAATGTTTTAAAGGTGGATAAACATACAGTGGTCGTATAAAGCAAATTAAGTTCAAACAGACGTTGGGATGGTACCGCTGATCTTGCAATCTAAAATTTATATCCCGGGAGGGTACTTTAGTACCATTACAAATATTGTAAAAACGAAATTGCAAAACAAATCTATTTTAACTGTATAAGAATCTCTAACTTTATTTATTTACCTCGAGAAAAATGACAATGTTCATGGAGCAAAATTTATCTTTTGCGCATTAAACGTTCATGTGCCAACACAAATGTTTTGAGAAATGAACTGTTGATTTGGATAGTTTAGCTTAAAGACATTGACCTAAGGATCTGTACATTAGATGAGATCAGGTCGTCGATTTCAACACATGCAAGCATAGCTCTCGGATTGTACGAACACGCAATATTCCGTCTGTCACAACAAAAAAATTCAATTTCAGGTTTTGCGAACAAACAAATTTCCATTTTCCATAACAGGATAAAGATGTTTAGACGTGTTATCAATGGATAGAGGCCATTTCGACTTAAATTTCTATACGCCAAGTTCATCTAACTGACAACAAAGCTCAGACCGTCTTATCACGTTACAGGCAAAGCATATCAGACATCCGAATCGTTCGTTTTTTAATTGAGTCGAGAGTTAAAAGTCGGGTAAGTAAGAAAAACAGTCGGTAGCGGTTTTTGCGTAAGATCAACTCGCTGCGCCGCTTCGACAGCGATCTATGGCCGATCAGCAATTACTCATCGACGTCATTTGCAACGCTGTTCTGTGAACTAAACCAACTGATACAACAGCAGCTGACCAAGCAGAAAGAACCACAAACAGGCAGGTGTAAGCAGAAATGGGAATAAAGGTCAATCAGATCAGACAAACCAACGTCTTGAAAAAACAGCGTCAAACATTAATGCTTTGAAAACAAAACGCGGCATCAATGCATTTTTCGTGACACAAAGTGTAATAATGTAAAAATATCTCGAGGTCGAGACGCAAACTTTGTTCGATGAATGGCACTGACAACACAATCAGAACCTGCGTTAAACATAAAACCACCGCATGTAAACCCTGTGTAAGGAGAACTTCAAACCAAGTGCTGACAGGATGCTACTTCGAAATGTGGACGCTATAATGCTGCGATGTATTTCACTGAACAAACCACGCGCCACAGTAGAGCAGCAAGGGGATCTTTCATGTCACGCCTTGTAAATGGCGAACGTGGAAAATCTACGTTAACGGAACTGTACTGGGCATTTACATACCTGTAAGCAAGCGGCAAGGAGGAAAAAGCTCACAAGTCGAACTGGGCAGAGGTGCATTACAAAAAATATCACTAACGCCAATGCATCGATCCTAAATAAAACAGGAATGCACATTACTGGCACTTGACAGTATAGTGTAACGAGCCGTGTGGCTTACAGAACGCAGCAACAGCACGAAAGATACGTTGCGCAAGACAGCAAACTTACTGGCGCTGGCACTGTGTTTGGGCCGTGCCGTCCGCTTCCGATGCCATCTGTTGCTCCCACGTCCTCCGAAGTCGCCGATCGTGTGGCCGTGATAGAAGGGACTGCGGTGCAGGGCGGTCATGGACTGAGCGCTGGTGATGAACGGAGCGAAGCGATTCTCTGAAACCACGTAGCACGTGCGTGAAAGTGCTTGGACTACTTTGCAAAGCACAGAGATACACATCGATCCAAAATTGTTCAGGAAGACGTGGTGATGAAAACAACACGTAACGGACGTGCGTTTTCAAGCCGCAACGATGTAGCTTTGGATTACGCGATAGTACACGCAAAGAATTCTTTAAAACGACTGGTGGTGCACCATGGCTGATTCAGCATTATTTCTCTAGCACAGTGGTTCTTAACCGGGGGTCGCGCCCCCCCAGGGGGCGTCAATAAATTTCTCTGGGGGCGAGAGCTCTTACGCGCTCTACAACATGAAAAGTTTGATCATTAAACTTACCAATAAATACATTTGATTTTACAGCTTATTTAAAGTCAGGGGGGCTTGAAACAAAGGGCAATTGCTCAGGGGAAGCGTGGTAGAAAAAAGGTTAAGAACCACTGCTCTAGCAGCATGTTTCCTTATTCCACAAAACAGGTGCGATTGTTCAAAGAACGTCGTTATAACACTATAAACACTCTATCCACAAAGTCACATTTCCTGCAAAGGGCCACTATCTTAATGCAAACAGCCACTTGCGACAGCGCACGGCGGTCCACAGAATCATTTAGATTTTTTCGGTTGTGCAGCAAATGTGTCAAGTGCTCACGGCGCCGGAGGCGTGCGAGCAAAAAATGGACGGAGTTCAAACACACCAATGGACTCCGGGTAAAGAACTGATAGAAAACGAGCGGCTCGCAAACAACATATCGGCTGTTCAGCATGCAGCAAACCCCAAGCCTGGACGTTTACAATGCAGTCGTTTCAATTTTGTAAAATGGACACGGTGGGAATTTCTTTTGTGACCTTCTTTGTCAGCCCACGCCGGTTGCACCAGCAGCTTTAAAATTTGTTTTTTTTTCTCGAACACAAGAACTGAAATTGCTGCCATGCTTCGAGCAGCCTGCTGTCACTTGAAAGACCGCGACACACTTACGACCAGCAGAACCAGGGCTGGCAATGGCCAGGTGAGAAACCGGTAGGATCTCTAGTTTGATTTCATCAGACGCTGACTGCAGCATTTCCGACGCCTCGCGAACGTTAACTGTTCCGTTGGACATCGAAACGTTGTCAATCGACAGGATCTGGTCGCCGATATGTAAAGCGCCGCACCTGGGAGAGAATCAAATGCATCGGTGTTTCAGTCAAATGACATCATGTCCATTGGCGAAACATAGCGCAGACGCGGAAACCTGTGCCGCGAGCTGTGTCTGGTCGACTTCGCGAACAGTGACAGACGAGTTTTTACAGTAAACACGCCCGGCTGGGAGAATCAGTCAAAATCCGATCAAACAGCTGAAAAATACACCGGTTTCGAATTTGTCAGAAACGCGCCATCAAGTGAAAAAGCAGCGATAAAATGTTGAAATTGGTGCGCTCGTCCAAAGTGATTGTTTTCTCTGCCCGCACAGCCGCACACATCTTTACACTCACTCTTCAACAGACAAGTGCTGAAAACAGATGAAGAAGGAAACTAGACATGATTACTCAGAAGATCGACATCTCAAATTTGATCGGATTCGAGCATGTCGGGACGACCTGGTGCGTCGTTTTTTTTTCAAGTACAGTAGATACCGACTTACTTGCACAAATCATACACGCTTTAAACAAATCCGACTTTTATCCTCGCTGACACAGTTTTGAAAGATCTCTGACCGGAAATGTGCGGTAATCTCAATGAAGTAGATCAACCTGATTGACCAAAAACCTGCTACGCAGTCGACGACCGTCCAGCGTGTGACGAACGTAAGGAGCCGGATCAGCTGTGCATTCGGCTGTGGCTGTGCTCACCTGTCCGCTATGCTTGCAGGTTTTATTCGGTCGATGCACATCACGGGCTTCTTGCGATGCGTCGACTTGGCCAGGATGATTCCCAGGTCAGCACCAGGCGTTTTTTTTATTTCGACCAGCAGTGGACCTGACGCGTTTGCGACTGCGTCTGCGAGGACGAGAGTGAAATAGCAGCAACAAATTGTACAAAGCAGACAAGTCATTCCCGCGTTACTTTTTCGAAACCCTTGCGAATAGTTTAGCAGCACATTGCGCGTTTGAAATGTATTGCTTTGCCAATTCACAATGATATTAAAACACGAATGTTCCTGTTCCGTTTGGCCAAGGCTTTAATCCAAGCGACAACTTACCCATCACGGACACGTCGTACTCGATTGTAAGAACCACGTCCTCGTCGTTGATGGCGGCAAGTGCGGCATTTGCGTCTTCCAAAGTCAACGACTGCAAACTGCAGTTTCCCACAGCCAGTATGCGGTCGCCGGTTTTTAGACTCCCCTCCCTACACGACAGAATACATGATAATCATATTATAAGTACAGAAACGCGAGTCAAGTACAGAATATTTCCCAAGTTCTTATGTTTAGACGCCCATCAAGGCGTCCACGACAGACACGGAAGATGAATGAAGCAGGGACCTCAATTGGAATAGAATCCACATTTTTGAGATCTCTAACGCAAGGCAGTGCAGGGTTTATAACGTTCGAATATTTGCAAACTGCCAGGCAAAAAGACATTGCACAGATGCAACGCTTAAAATACGTTGGTGGAATATAAGAGCTACGATGAGAAGCTGCTCGAGTAACTTTTTGTTTTTGCTTATAGGACAGGTTGAAATCACGACTTATTGTTGATTAAACAAGCTGTTTCCATACGTATTTGACGACAGACTCAGATGGTCAAACTTATAAATGTATGTATAAGTGATAGTGAATGTGGTTTGATGGCAAATTTAGAAAAAGCAGTGTAACAACACCCATTGCTCATTCAATACATTATAGTCACAATAGCTATGTTCAACCAACAGTTGTGTTTTTGAAGGTCGAAACGGTGCAGTGTGAAATTGAGTATATCTAGTCACAGTCTTCATACCACGCAACTTCTGCACTAAAATTTTTCCTCATGAGTTTAATGGCCAACCGCCGCTTTTTCATCATAAAACCTGCACGAACTACGTTTCAAACAAACGAAGAACGGTTTACGTAAACCCTGTGAAAACCCAAAACAATCACAATGATTGCACCTGACTGGGAGTAGAGCGGTAGGATCGGTCTAACTGTGCTAAAAAAGGAAAAAAGTCGTAGCACCGGCAACCGCAGGATATTAAATCACCTTTCGGAAGGAGATTCGCTGCGAATATATGTGACCACGTGAGGCCGTGATTTGCAGTGTTGATCGTGGCTTCCACCTCGAAGAACAAATCCGAGCGATTCGCCAGTTTTCTTCAGAGTGATATTAGTTGTCTTCTGCACAATTTTCGAAGTCTGCACAGCTGTGCAAAAATACAGGAATGATGTACAAGTAGCAGCAGGCAACTGAGAAGCAACGTCAACACCTTCCGATGCTTTATCAGCAAGCCATCAACCACCGTACTTCCGTGACTAAACAACGAAGACGGCTCTTGGCAAGAAGACACTGTCGTGGCCAGTGTAATGTTTAGGTCGGTTGCAACCCACTCGAACAGTTGCATCAAGACAACGTTCACGACCAAAGTTGATTGCAACACTCACAAAAAGGAAAAGCATCTACAAGGTTGGTTCATAAAATAAACAACACACCAGAACAAGCTATTTAAAAAACAGCTTTAAAATTGGGCAGTCGTACAGCCACACATGCCGGAAAAAAAACAGTTTTTATAAGTTCTCCACAGTCGCTTTACTACAGCGCAGAAAGCAATAACAAAACCGTGAGAAAAAGGACAGCTATGAGCACTTGAGCAGCTCTGCACAATCCCCTTGTGGCTTTCCATCTTGCGCTCATGGGGAGTATCACACAGAAAATTGGTAATAGATCGGTTTGATGCATAACTTAGATACGCCATTAACGTTTCGCACCCTTTGCACGCAACCTCGCAACACTTAGTGCTTACTTGTGGGAGGAAGACGATACTCGATTTCAAGAGAAACCTTTTCTCCAACATTTTTAAGCAGGCTTATAATTTCTCCGTGTTTTAGTTTGGACGTCCTGATTCCGTTGACAGCGGTGATAAAATCACCAACTTGCAACAAATCACTCCTGCAAACATGAAGCGCACAATGAACAATTAACTGGTTTTGTCTTTAAATTTTCGCGGAAAGCTGCGAAATTACGATTGTGGAAGGTCTCTGGAGCAGCACATACACCCAGACAAGCGTTTAAGCGACAACAGCCTAACAGTGCTTGCATGTGGCATGCAAGCAATATGTTGACGTTGCTTAAAACGTTGCGCTGAGCAATAAAGACAAAATAGCGTTAGGAACGCAGGCTACTGACATACAGCTGAGCAGAGCGCCAGGCTCTTCACCAAACACCACTACGTACTTGGCAGCAATACCAGAGGCACGCAAGTTCGAGATTCGTGGTCTTCCTTCCCGATCGCACCCACCCGACACGGTCACACCCAAGCCGGAACCAGCTGTTTTGTTCAAGGTTACAACGCAGGTCCCTCTTTCTTCATCTGTATCGAAATTAACTTAAAACGATGGTGATAATTTCATGAATTTACATCGACGCTGATAAATATATGATCATGATTCTAGTAAAGGATATGCAAAACTTTAGCATGAGTCCTGTGTCATAAACTCAGTTTCTAAATTATCTTATTCGTTACTGGAAGTAATTTGTAAACCAGCATTAGCGCTACACTATCGCATGTTACTGCGCGTGTCTCATAACGGTGCGCTCGTAAAGATCGTTATTTGTTGCATTGACTCTTCTGAAGTCAAATTTGAAGCTAAGATTAGACCAGTGAAATCTTCAAAACATATAGGCAAAACTGTGGCTGCGCAGTGCAGTACACACCCGGTATTTCTTCCACTCGCGCTGGAACAACCTGCAGCTCGTCTTCAACTGCTTGTCCTTTTCCTGCGCACACAAGCATAGCTGAGTTGAAATGGATTTCGCTGTTCCAGCCAAACAGATATCGTCTGCCAGAGTGCTATTAAACGAAGGATCAACCGAAGAACACTCCGGAACGGCACAAAAAAAGCGATAGCGTCATTCCACAGCGCTGCACTACTCCACAATGCGATCACTTTCATGTTGAGAAAGTACAGAGAACTCCGTTCACGAAAACCTCACCGTCGAGAGCAAAATTTGCGTAGTAATCGCGGTTCAGTGATAAGCTTGATTGGTGGCAGCCACCTTTAAGCCGTGTCAACTATTTCGATATGCACAACATCGGTAGTACCAAAGCATCACCTCACTCCCCAGCCATCATGAGCAGCATTACTTAACCTCAACGGAACGTAAGCTCAACGTTATGACGGCAAACTGCCGCACATCCAGAGCGTCTTTTGCAACGGGCTTTTTTTGCTGGTATATGCTTTCTGCATTCTACCAGGGGCAATGATGGTATCGCTAAGAGGAAGATAACTTTTTTTTAAAGTGCGCTGATAACAGCATGGCAGTACTGTTTCGCAAACACGATGTTGCGGCACAGCGGGACGCACAGGCAAGAAGTTGTCGGTTCGTAGTCGATGTTGTGCTGCAGTTTTAGATTACGGCTTCAAAAAGAATGGCGTAAGGAAAAGTAGTATGGACCGGTGTCAAGCGAAATTTCTGACCTATTTGTTTGTCAGGTATTTTGCTTCTCAGAGTGAAGGAATAAAGTTTGGCATTTACTTTTTTGATGTGTGTTGTGTAACTTAAAACTTTTTGTTTAGATGTCAGACACCCACAAGCTATAGTGCGGGAATAACTATTACCACTGAAAAATTCTGGACTTAGTCTTTAACTCTAACCCAAACTCTAAACTGACACACTTAGCTAAATACTAAAATATGAGCCGTAATCATCAGTTTTCTCAGCGTATTTGATATGTAGAACATCACTCTGCGTGAAGTGAGAAATTTCGTAAGTCAGAAATTTCGCTTAACACCGGCAAGTAGTACTGGCGTTATGCCAACACCGGTGGAAAGCATGATGCAACTTTTGGTAAACAACTCGGTTCAAGCGGTCGAAGTTGCGATTGGAAATGCTATAGTTTTTGCGAAATATGCGAGACAAGACAGCACGCCGAGAACCTTGCCGTTTCTTCCACAAAGGCCGTGTTTCGAGCTGCAACGCAAGCGGTGGTTGAAGGAATAATAGTTGCCAAGAATTTAATTTTCGTGCAATCGTTACAGTCACCAAAATTAAGGCAAGACTCGGTGGAGTAGAGCCTAGGGTTTTTTTCAGTCAATTTTCGGCCATGGAACGATTTTTAAAAAATGAGAATGACCGAAAAAAATTAAGTCAATTCGGTCTTCGGTCATAATGTCCGAAAAGGTAGGCTGGTGAACTTTTGTTTCGGCGAGTTTTAATACTATTACGGGACAAATGACCAAAATGTCACAGCGAAAAAAACAGAGTAGGGTTGCTTTCGGAGCAAGAGCAAACGTTATGGGCGTCAAACGGAAAACAAGACCGTTAATTCGAGTAAGTGTCCCTAAGTTAAAAGAAAGTGAATGTCAATATTTCGGTCAGAACTGTGCTCATTATTTGCGTCATGAATTCCCGGCGGCTTTACAGCGGTTTGGTTACGACAAATGACTTGAAATGAGCAGGCAGCAACATATGACGCATACTTTGATAACAGACAAGCAAAAATGGTAGCGCGCAACGGCGGTATTCATTTTATTTACGTTTTGCTGTTACCGGTAAAAATGAAAATAATAGGACACTAAGTAAAGTTTTAAGAGAAGCCCGAAACGAGTCAACCACTAGCAAGTGATTTTAATCGGAACGAATGCATTTACTCAATAAAACGAGAATCCGAACCAACGCTTGACAGTACCTTAACTGTTCTTTAGTTTTCACATATGTTTTTGGGTAAAAGAGATCACGTTATAATTCTGTTCAGCACGCAGAAGGTCGGCATTAAAAATTAATTAAGAATCGGCATTAAAATTTTATCAGTTCCACCTGCAGTTTACAAAAGCATAATTCCTGACCAACAACCTTACAGCAGGAATGCTCTGGGACCAACACTTGTTTCGCATAGCATTTGTGCGGAAGGCAAGATTCCATGTTGTTTATTTACGCATTTTAAAGGAAAGCATTGTGTACGACTTGCCTGAAGCAGAGCAACCGAGCTTGCGAAACCAACGAGACATTCGAAATGAAAGATCAAAGGCGCACCGCTCAGCCGCCAACTGGGCGTGGCGAAGAAGATAGAGCGCCATGACACCACCTACGTTCAGCGTCCGCGCAAGATTAAATCAATCGATGGCTACGCGCAAATATCGCTAGGCGAAGTGATTACCGATCACTATCTACTAACAGACCGCCAATGCGTTCTGCGCAAGCGTGAATAGGTATATGGCTTGCTTTACCTTCACAAGAAGCAAAAATCCACACTTCACCTTTGTGTGCGAGGCACGATTTCGGATCAGAAGCGCAATGCACAGACAAACCCTAGCAGCATTCAAGCCAGTGCAAGACAAGCAGCACGTAAGAAACTTGAGACCATTTTTAGGCAAAAATTTGTTTGACAAAATTGCGCGCATATGATACGCAACTCCGCGAACGAGTTTCGGGAAGTTGAAAATTCAAAAACAGAGATTTTAAATGTGACTAATATTTCCTAAGGTGACCCAGTCGCTCTTGTGGTGTCTTGATGCTGAAATGCGGATATGTGCAGTCAGAATCATCGTAAAGTTGTGAAAGCAGTGCGTGGCAGGCTGGTTCCTCGAAGGCTCAACAGGAAACCTAGAGATTTTAATTCTCTACTACTTCCTAATAGCTTTACTCTCATAAAACGACTAACGCCAAAAATTTCACAAGATGAACATTTTCCTTAGGCATTTTTAAGAAGTGCTTCTATGGAGAAAGATGGTGGTGAGATTGCTAAAACGCATTTTACGCAGAAATCGTAATCTATAGCTAACAAGAATACTAATAATTTGTTTGAAACAAACTTTGAACACACAAGCTTAACACGTTGATCCACCGAGCGAGATTGTCTAAAATTTGTTTTTTTACACAAATCGTGAGTAGTAATATGTCACTTTTTATCAGATGCATCACTGAGACATAAAAATTAATGAAAGTTGTAAAATCACAACCCACCGGCACGTCTACCAACGAATAAGCCACAGATTACGCGGCCGGAATTCTTAAGTGTCATGCAATGATAACATGTCCGTGCCATCAGTTACTGAATGTCTGAGGGCATTCTCAGCGCAATCGCATTGTGACAAGGTTGCTCTCATAGCAAACACGCAAAGAATTACATTCTTCGTGGTGGGTTGAAAACTTTTCCTCGATTTCCAACGCATGCAGAAACCTTTCCGCATCTGCTAAGCACCAAAATCTTCTTCTGGCATTTGAAGTTTACCAAATTTTAAATTCCTACCACTGTCATAACTTCGTGCGAATAACAAAAGTAAGAACAAACAAATACAGCCGTCGTGTTAAATGTATCTAACACAAGGGTTCCCAACCTTTTTCTGACCATGCACCCCTTCAGCATTTTGACAAATGAGCACGTACCCCTAAAGTTTCTTGTAACAAAAAGGCTGAGTAAAATGACAAAAATCCACTGAAATTTTAATAGAACTTTAAAATTTTCGGTACTGTAACGGTGGACTCCGTTTTTATGTCTCAAAGTTAATTTGTTAAGACTGTACAATAAATGTACTTCCTCAGACAGGCAAATGTACCCCTAGAGGTACATGTGTGCCAAGTTGGGAACCCCTGATCTAACATGATGCAAATTCCCATGTGCAACGGTCAGCAAACAAACAAGATTTTCATTGCTGTCTACATTAATACAGTTGTTCATGCTGTGCATTGAAAGTGAGAAAAAGATGGTTTTGCACAGTCGAACAATTCCTGGCTCAAAGAGGCTGAGGGATGCATGCCATACATTGCCTAACTGTTTAACGGTGCGCTATAATGACTTGGTCGTGCTATCGCGCAGCACAATCGCTTTTCAATTATTCATCCAGAGGAGAAGGGCGAAGATGACTCAACACGAACATAAGCAAGAATGAGCATACTATGCATTTACAGTAGATGCGACGATTGTCGGCTGCTCCGCACATAAAACGGACGTGAAATCGCCAGTCTGACCGCTAACTGTTCGATCCTCAAGGCCGAACCTTGAAGTTTAATTGGTCACGACATTGAAGCCGAATTTCGGAAGGAAATTGACAGCTATGGCCGGATACGACATTTATTAATTCTGTCTGCTGCTTTGACTGCGACTGTCTGCGGGTAACGCTCCCGAACAGACGTTAATTGTAATTGAAAAAAAACTGTCGGCGTAGGGTGGGTACTAACGCTTCCTGACAGATGCCTGAGGAAAGGACAAATCGACATATTCTGAACGCAAATAACAAAAATGCACCCAATAGCTAGCTCTTCCATGTTAAAAACATACTAAGACATCGAGTATAGAGACGTCGACACAGCTATACTCAGCACCACGTGTAAAAACACAGTAAAGTACCGGTCTGAACAAACAAAAATGTCTGAAACCCTGTCACCGGTCGAATTTAAGATAGCACACAAAAAATTCGTTTCAACCGCAAACGCACAAAACATTTTGGAAATGACGTTCATGAATCTTATAATACGGAGTTGGGAAACTTATTTATTATCACGGACCACATGAATTGTTTGTGCAATATCGGTGGCGGGCAGCAAAAATTAATGAAATGTATCTTTAAATTTTACTCAATCTTCTAAAGAAAAATATGGAGTGAAAACTAAGTCAAGGAGCGAGAGAGACTTCTCTTGACTTGCTATATACGTGTCTACTTGTCATGGAGTTTCGGTTATGTTTTGACTAGAGCTCGACCAATGCATCGGCATTCCGATATATATCGGCCGATATGGCGATGTATCATACAGGCAAAATTACGCCGATATACACCGGCAATATTTTCTCATACAAGCCGCTACGCTATTGTCCTCCACGGAGTGTTCGGAAAGCCAAGTTGCTACTCCATCTCTGATTGATTAACACAAATTCTCTGCCCTGTTCCTTATAGCGCGCAGCCCTCCGACTACACTACGCCAAGAATGATGCAAAATTCCCTCGCAGGTTTTTGCGCGGTAAACAGATGACTGCCTGTGATCAAATCAGGATATGCGCCGCGGTGGTTTACTGTTTTAGTGACCCAGGTTTGCGCAGAACTCAATGTTGTACGGTTCATCAGCGCAGTGAAGTAGAGTCTTTCAACTGTGGCTTGAGTAATGCAAAAATATCGTTATCGGTAATGAAAAACATCGGTATCGGCCCAAAAAAAAGTTATTGGTCGAGCTCTAGTTTTACGTTGGGTAACAAAACTTTTGATGCGGGCCGCATTTGGCCCATGGTCCGCCTGTTTCCCACCCCTGCTATAAACTAATAGGACAGCTTAGAGTTTGCCTAGATGCGAACTAGGTTGCAATTACAGTAAGGTTAGCAATGGCTTGCAAAACGAACGTTTTTATTAGTGTCACAATTTTCCGAACGCACCGATTTTTTAAATGCTTTATTATGATTGCAGAGAAAATTTGTTGAAATTGTAGATGAGCAGTATGGTAATGGCTGAAGACGGTTGTGGTACTGCTAAATTTGTGGTACAAGGTTGTGGTAGTGTTTAATCATAATAGTAGTTACATACACTAAGAGACGTTTCATAAAAAGATTTAGTGAAAAACATTAAAAACCAACCTAGATCCAAACGCAGAGCTGTATAGGAGAAGATAACCTAAATGATTCTGCTCACTTTTGAACTGAATCTCCATTGCCGCTAAAAACCTCAACTGATTAATACTCGCAAATAATACCAACGTCTACATGCGAAGATTTCACGATATTATTTAAAAACGGTAATTCAAAGAGCCATATTTTGAATACACCTTGGCACAAAATGTTTATTGGAAATTTTACGACAAAACTGTTTTTTTCGGTCATTTGTCAATCATTGACCGAATTTTTTAATGACCGAAAAATGTTAAATTATTTCGGTCATAATGCCTTTTTCCAGTCATAAAAAATAATCCGGAAACATATAAATGGCAGACATTTTCAGTTATTACGAAGAAATGACGAAAATGTCTCAGAGAAAACAAACAGCGACATACATAGTGGTTAAAAAAATGAAGGGTAACGTCAGACATGCAAGACTTGCACCTTGTTCAACGTTAAGAGAAGTATCACTGTGCCATCTTCTGCTGCTCCGGTTTATGTTAGTGGGAGGACGCCGCAACGATGCTGCCCTTGGCAACTGACGACGCCGTAAACTCGCTTTTCTACGGGAGCCCACAATGCTTCGATTTTCTTTGTATTTACTTGCTTTACTGAAGTGGCTACCCATTTCTGATACGATATTATGCCTGGTACTTTACGAGGCGCATACCACTACCAACTTTCTTCCTGCAACATCAAGATACCGTTCCATGCTCATCACCTATTAACCACCGTCAAATACTATTCGCTGCCCGGAATTAGGCATCTAACTGCATATTGGATACTATTAGATCAATTATAAAAATTTGCAAGTTTTTAACGGTTTACCAGCAAGAATCTCTGCAGCGTGTCTGAAGAGCACTAAATAGCTGCACAGAAAACAGCCGTTTTAAGGCTTCACGTACTTCACAAATTCATTGCGGAGCTGATGCAACTGACACTTTCCAGTTGCAAGCGCTCGCGAATGATCAACAGCGCCTTAACTCTTCCAGTTCAAGTGTTCAAGTGGATTGACAACGTAACTGACACCGGCAAAGCTCGTCTGATGGCATACCAACTGGCTAGATGATAGCCAGCAACAACCTTCGATCATGACACTTGCCTTATAATTAAGCAAAGACTCTCAAAGGTCCGACAGCGAATGGTAAAGGCTAGACGCGTGGATGATTGGGTTTCAAATCGCATGAACAGACTGCATTTGTGGTTTAAGCAGCCGTCAGTGAAGTGAAACCACGATGATCAATGCTCATGGTGGAGAGAAGGCGGACACAGATATCTTAAAGAAAAGCATGCCTTTTTGAAAAGGTAATTAGCGTAATTGCGAATCGATTTCACTCTTCGGAAAATGTGCACAATTCGTGGCAAGAACATCTAATAACGCCTCACACGACGTCTTTATCCATCCTGAGTGTTTGGCGCAACGGAATTTATCACCCCTTGTGGCAACAGCCATTGATACAGGATCGCACTCGTAAGTGATTCAGTAGACACAGAGAAGAATGGCGTTGCTGAAGTAAGCCACTAACGTGGCACCAAATAATTAGTGGGGATGAACGGCAAAGCTTAAGCAGCTGAAGCAAAATTACTGAGCAAACCCCTTGAGGCGGAAAGGTTTACGCAGTTCCAACGAAGTGACGCGTGGTAAAAAACCACTTAATAAAGAATGATTGCTTGCTTCAGGAAAACCTAACACCAAACAAAAACTTGGAGTGCACTGGCCTTCAAGTTTTTTCATAAACAGCTCGCTCGCAAAACTGCGTTAAAAGCTTGAAAAGGGCATTCCCCACAATTGAGAAATTCCACCTGTGTTCATTCAATGACAGTAAACGTTATACCGTGTTGTCTGTCATTAAATAATTTCAGTTGGCTTGGACGTGCTTCAACACAGCACTTAAAAATTGTAGCTTAACTTAATATATGCCCCAGGTGTAAAACATCTGCATATGCACAATACACAAACCTCATAAAATGCACTCGGAAATTCATCATGGTGCCACTAACAATAGGCTACAAAAGAGAGGTAGCACACATTATGAATTAAATATGCATAGCGTTTTCAAGAACACTGCATACTACCAACAGCCATTATATACGAAATGCATTGTACAACTGAAAAAGCCATGCTGATGGTTGTTCACCATGATGCTAATTGATATGGATAGGTATCTAAAAGGGTATTCCAAGTTGACAGCATAAAATGCCAGGCAAGATATTTTTCATTTAGTTGGAGACAAAAACAAGGAAATAAAAATTTCTAACGAAACATACACAACATGGCAATTGTTTTTTGATTTTTTATCTTACAATCAACAGGTTTATTCCTTAACCTACAGTTGTTGATATTCGTTACGTATATCATCATCAAAACAATATGCCTGCAAAATAACATTTTATCTTTGAAACTCTCTACATGTTAAATCACTTCACAAGCCCTAATATTACAAAGTTTTTAATAATGTTATGAATATACTTTAACAATTGGAATGGTATCACTTGGTTGTGAAATCAAATTTACTTATTTAAAATTGATAATTATAAAATTATTTAAATCATGTCACAAACAATGTAAAAAATTTGGATATCACTGAATAATCTTCAATCATTTTCTATTCTAGAATGAAATAAATTTCCTCAAAATGTTCCTTTATATTAAGCTGTGATGAAATTCAGCAGCAATTTACACAACTTGTGCTATGACAGTGCTTGCGTGTTGACAAAAGGCAGTGGCTGTCATGTGCTAGATTATCAACATTTCAACCCAAGAATCTCTTCAATAGAATTATGAAATTGTTATTTGAAAGTCAACAAAAATGTTACTAATGCAGTTTGTTATAGTAGTAATGAATTTTCAAATGCCAGTCTGTACAGCCCATCAACAATAGGCTTGTTATCGTTTTACAAAAAGTAATAGCATGTCACTTGATTACCAGTATGTTGGCCTTAGCTGAACATACCAGTCACTGTCATTTCGATAAAAAATATATTTAGCCAGTGCAATGTAACAGGAAAAAAATACAACTAAATTAGGTAAATTGATCATGGTCATTGCAGATGCCTGCACACCAAGTTAACAGGAAATGATCATGTGCAATTTCATTGCAATTTTTGTTATTTAGGCTTCCTTTCAAATAAACTAATATTGTGAATGCTGACAGCAAAGTATAGGTTCAACTCACACTGTTGGCAAAGGCAAAACTACAAATGATACACTTGCAGGATTTATGGACAGACATAAAAAATGCACAATACATCTCCAAAAGCTAGTAATACAAGAGCTTTAAACATGTCAAGAAGAACTTATCACCAACATTTCATTCAGTTGTATGACTGAACAAGAACTTCAGATGAATGTTTTAATTTATGTTGTTTGCCAACAGTGTTTCAAAATTTCTGGAAATGCTATATGGAGATGATCACTTTTTACATTTAAGCTGTCAAAACACCATTTCTCCTTCAGCATAGTCAAAAATTTATTTAGGATGAATAAAACTTGAGACCAGCAATGATCTATTAATTTCAATGAAGGGAAATTACAAAATTATACTTGAGCTTTAATTTCACAAAAAGATGAGGCATTACAAAATGTTCTAGTACACCAATTAAAAGTCTAAAAAACATATTAAATAAACAATTATTCACAAGTTGTATTATACCTATTATTTTTCATTGGAATACCATATTTACTCGATTGTAAGCCATGGCTAACGAAGATTTTTTCATCATTTCGTTTGGCTTACATTTTTTCTTTAGCTTATCAAAATGTTTAGATCATGCCCAATCTTTCCTTGACTACATTTTATTGACCAAACCCTCTTTTCACATATCTTTCCTCTCTTCAGCATCATGTGGACATCCTTCATGAGAGGGATTATGATAAACAGAAGGCAGTTATACTGGTGAATCATCATTACCAGGGTTGGTGATCAAAAACGAAGCATGCTATATATGAAAGCATCTCAGAGGCTTAGACAACCTGTGGTGAAGTGTGGCTTACAATTATTTTTAACACCATTTCGTGCAGCTTACAATCAAGTAAATACGGTAGTAGAAATCACAAGAATAAAAAATTTTATATTTTTCAGCTACTGCTTAAGTCCCTACCAGTGCAAAATTAGTATCACATACATTCAGCACATTATATAAATTGCAACTACTTAAAAACTTAATTATTTCAACTATGTTTACTTAAAGGTTTTCATTTTTTTAACATTAGAAGTACCTAATGACTATGCTAAAAATACAAAAATGACACTCACATCAGCTGAATGGCTACTATTGCTTACATGTGTAGTGTGTAGGAACAATTTTGTCTAAAATGTTCAGATCTAAACAGTTCCGAAATACTTTTTTGATACTCAAATATATGAAGGGAAAGTTGGTCTTACATCTCTTTTATAATTTCCAGAATTAACTGCAACAAGATCTTGTATGTACAGTGGCTTACTGCTCATGTTCATACAAATTGCTTAAAACTTTTGCTGCACCATGCTGCACACTACAGCGTTATGATATGTTCCACTTTGCTTCAAACTTCTAAGTTCTGAGGCGTTTATTCCTAGCCTATCATTAAAGATTGAACTGCATTATTTTCCTAACTTGTAAGGTGGAACTCCCTTCCACCTTATTTGAATTATTCTTTTTTCCTTTAATGTGTTGAGTCTTGTTGCATCATCTGAAACTTCTGACCAGCTGATGAATACCACCCTAGTCTTTCCATTTTCTTCCAGGTCTACTGTGTCCCTGCTAATCATATGGGCAACTGTAGCGGAATGCACCATACTCACTTTGCAATAAGTGGACCATTTCTAACTGAAGACGGGTGCATGATAAACCTTAGCTGCACGCATCACAGTTGCTGATTTAGTTGGTGCTTGGCCTGTTGAGTAGAACAAGTTATGTGTTTTTGACCAAGTGTGCCGTTACAATACAGGCAACTACTGTATTTCATCATCGTTTATAGCTAACTATAACATTTCTACATGGTCTCTACTGTTGAAAATTGCTTTCGGCATATGTAATGCACTTCCAATACTTATATCCTCATTGCAATATTATGGCTGCCACCTAGCTTTCAGCTTTTTATATTGCATTGCCACTTCTCTTACCTATATGAACATCTTATTTTTTCCCTATATTTCTCAACTCTTCATACATTGCTTGCTTTCCTTCTTACAATGTGCTATAATTATAATTGGTTTTCTGCATTCTTCATTAATGTTTCTGTTTTTATAACATTGCAGTTGCCTATGTTATATACATGCCTTTTTAAAATTGACAATTGGATTTAAACTTACTTTTGAGCCACAGAACCACAGTGACTGTGCAAGATTTATTCTACTAATGTTAAGATTTTTCCAATAATGTTCCTTACACAGATTTACCTATCACCAATCTCTTCACATTTATTATGTTGTACTTGTAATCATAAGCTTTTATCAATGTTGAACAGTACATTAGATTACTACACAAAACATTTAATACTAAAATAAACTAAGGTGTACTTAACTTATGCCACACCAGCATATATGCTAACTGTCATACAGGGAAGATAACACATTGAACATCCACTTTAACATAAGATGAAAATGTAATGACACAGGATAATTAGCCACTAGTATTTACCACCATAGACTACAAATCCAGTAGCCCAAAGGCTACTAGAATTATAAACGCCAAAATTGAAATATCAATATGACAGATGTCAACTAAGCTTTTTGCTTGTTTCATGAACCCAATAAATATAGTTGCACCCAAGCTGATTAGCTGAAAACCTTTTGTGATATATTATATCACAGCCTACGCATTGGTAATGTTTTTCATAATACTAACTGTGTACACAAAAACGTAACATAATTCTATGCCAAGAATAAACAAGATGCTTCCACAAAGTGACATACTTTCATGATCAGGAGAGGCAAGACACGTTGGTCGTTTAAAAGGCATTTTCCATCAAAAGCATGAAAGTAGACTCTCCGTGGCGTAATCCTGACCAACAACACGAACACAACCAAACAGATTTCTATCAGTTCTGAGAGATTACAGGAATAAATTGTTTGTACTTCCGTTTGTCCAGCTTGTTAACATCACAACACATCATTCACCTTGGATTCAATACAGCACCTGAAACATATTGCAGGGCATTTGACATTACTAAATTTGCTTGAGATTGACTCAATCTCAATCATTGAGTGCTGCGCCACTGCAGGTCAGAAGTTCAGAACCTACTGTCCTATCAATATCATCGGTTTCAGTATCTATCATGATGTAGCAACTAAATCAAAACACAGTGGCACGCTACACTGGCCAGTTGGTCTACCACTGTATCCGAACCTCAACAACCTAGAGTAGACCCTATGCACCATTATTGTGCGCGATATTGTTTGTAAACGTAATGACGATCTCCATCAAGTCATCCAGTCTGGATTCCGAGGCAAGCGCACGCACGATTTGTTTCGGTCCTCAGTTTCACAAGTAAATGAATTTGGTTGTCACGCTTCTGCAGAAACCGTCAAGTTACATCAAGAGGGCATGCTTCTGTTGCGGTGAGTCTGGTGTGTCTGCGACTGGTGCGGTGAGTTCAATGCGCCTTTGTACGCACACCAGAGGTGGTACCGGATCCGGAGAGCCAGAGTCAACTCTAGCATGATTCTGCGTTTTTCTTTCGGACCCAGATCCGGTGTCATAAGACATTTCTGACCTCTGCAAAATTTCTGACCTGTTATTGTTTGTCAGTTAATTTGCTTCTCTGAATAAAGAAATAAAGTTTGTCAATTTCTTTTTTGATATGTGTTGTGTAAATTAAAACATTTTGGTTAGATGTCTGGCATAAGCGTATGTTATGGGGATGCGGTCACATCCCCAATCCTGAAAATTGGCCATTACTCGGGCAAAAATTTTCAACATTTGGGCAAAGTATGTAGCTACATTCACGTACAAGTGAGGTTGTGTCTATTTTCCCAACTAACGCAAAACAATGCCCAAATCAACGGCAAAATAATCTGAAACTATTTTGCCATTCTTTTTTTCTCCTGATGACTAAATAAACAATGCCCTTTTAGGCTAACTAAAACATTTCATTCCAGTTTTGGGTAAAATTAAAAACATTTGAGTAAATTAGGAGCATTTGGGTCAGAGGTGATCGGAGTCACTTTTTTGACTCCTGCTCCTGTTCCTAAAAAGTGACTCCAGCTCCTGCTCCAGAGCTCATTAGAAATTTACACCCCGACTCCTGTTTACACTCCGAAAGCTTGAAAGCAGAATCTATTTTTGCCACATGAGGTAAAATAACTGCTTGAACTATTTTGTCTTTAGCCAATGTGGATGAGTATTGTTATGCTTTTAGTGCTGGCAACCAGGTAGTTGTTTCTTGTCTGTGTTGGTCAACTGCAGGTTTTCCCTAACTTTAAATCCTAACTCATTTGGTATTTGTGTATTGTAGGCTACATCTCATTTTGTCTCATGTGGCAAAATATACACTAGAAGGCTACCAACTTGAAACCAAGAAATAGAATCATAAGTTGTTCTCATGTGAAGCAAATCTCATTTGACTCTTTCAGCTCTGGCTTGAACTAAGTCTTGTTTAACTTTTTTATTTAACTCTTTGTGATTTAGGCACAAGCACAATGAAACAAGAACAAGTCAACTACTGCTATCTTTTCATGTTGGCCTCTACAAATAAAGCCACGTTGGCTACATTGAAAACACTTCATTTCACCTTATTCGCACACTTAATTTATTTCTCTTATTGTATTTGAACTTGCAAGATGATAATGGCATGTATTGTTTAGGATAGCCTGAACTGCATTTCTGCTAGCTTGACTGAAACTGCACTGCTATTAGCGTTGCTGTATTTTACAGATACGTATTACATGCATTGTTGTTGTCTTGTACATTTCACTGAAGCTAACAACTTGTGAATACTGCTCAAAACACGACCCAGCAAAGAGGTAAATCTTCCAGTAACTGACGTCCTGTGATACAGCAGTCGAGCATAACCTATGCACCAATCAGATCAGAACACAGAGGCCAGTCTGCCACCCTCCTTCCTCACCCTCAACAGCCTGAACTAATGACTGACCAATTTATCCAAGAGTATAGAGCGAATCTATTAATCTAACAATTAGCCGTTCAGAGAAAGTTCAAATTTAATAAAATCAATTGTCCGACTCCTGTAAGACTGAAATTCTCACTCCTGCTCCGGTTCCGGGTCCGGTTTTCATTCAAAAATCCAACTCCAGGTCCTCCTCAGGCTTCGGCAAAAATCGTAGACTGCTTCCGGAGTCCACTCCGACACCGTGATCACCTCTGATTTGGGTACAGTGCTACAGCTTCAATTAAACCTAGGCAAATGAGAAAAGCTTCATTCAAAATTGGTGAAAATGAAAACATTTAGATAAATTGGAAACATTTGGGTGAAATTCAACAGTCGAATGAAATTTTGGAAATTTGCAACAGCTTCATTCAATTGTGGGCAACTCCAAACAGTTTTGTTCAAAACTGGGCTATATGGAATAGCTCCATTGAAATTTTAGTACATTTAGAAATGTCTGGGTGAACCATAAGAGCTTTATTCAAATTTGGATGAAATTTCAACCATTTGGGTAAATTTTCGCTATCTCAATGAAATTTGAACAAACTGGGACAACTTCATTCAAATTGGGTGAAGTTAGAAATGTTTCCATAAATTGGAAAAATTTGGGTGAATTCCAACAGAGTAAATCAACTCTGACCAAATGGCAATAGCTCCATTCAAATTTGGGCCAAGTGGAACCTTTTCTTCCAATTTTGAGTAACTTCAGACAGCTTTATTCGATTTTGGGGAATTTCAAACAGCTTCATTCCAATTTGGGTAATACTGTATACAAAAGCTTCATTGAAATTTGCATACAGTTAGAAACATTTGGATAAATTCCAACAGCCCAATCATATTTGGTAATTGAAACAGCGCCATTCAATCTTGGGTACAATTGGAACCATCTGGACAAATTAAAAAAGATTCATTGAGATTTGCATATATTATAAATATTTGGTCAAATTACAATAGCCCGAATCAAATTTGGGAGAATTGAAACAACCTCATTCAATATTGGTTGAGTTAGAAAAATTATAAATTAGGAACATGTAGCAGTAGCCCACGATTCCAACTCACCTTAATTTTGTAAACATCAAATTGTTGAAGTTGTAAAGTGTTCAACTAAAGTGTAGCTGTAGCTGCAAAATGTTTTGTGGTAGTAATGTGGTATAGCTGTGATATGATACTACGAAGTTTTCGTGTTTCAAACTTGCTTGATGATGTGAGATTTGCAAGTGTGAATCTGTTACCGCGAAGTACTCATGAACGGAATTAACTACGTAACTGCAGCTGTAACTTGTTGTGTGGTAGTAACGTAGCTCAGCTGTGATTTCATACTGTTTAGGTTTTCATGTTTTCCGTTTGTTTCATGCAATGAATTTCATTTGTTGCATCGTGCTAAATTTTCGTGTTTCAATTTAATGCTGTGAAGTGAAATTTTCATGAACAGTAGCAACTACTGTACTATTTATTGCACTGCATAATTCACTAATGCTGTCCAGTGAAGCACTGCTATTTTTAAAAATATTCTTGTTGAAGTCATAAGTCATTGGAAATGTGCATTTGTACACATTCCGTGGTAATTGTTCATATAGGCTGCAGTATTTGCCTGTATCAGTCTCATATTGCTATTTAGGCACGGCATGCCATTGCAAAGTAGGAAGTTTATTAGAAACCGTTAGGCTTACTAGCGAGGTGTAAGCTACTAGACTGGCGAAGTTGACTAGGAAAAATTACGCTTACAAGCAGTAGCATAACATGAAAGTTATAAATAATTGGTTGCGAGCTAGCATTGCTTAGCACAGCAGTACATTATCAGGGGGGGGGGTACAAAAATTAATGCAAACAATTAAATGTGGACTTTTCTTGAAGTTTTCGTCTGTGGAAACAATCTATGCTTTTAGCACGGTAACCACCAGTCTTATTTTCTCCTAAGCTTTGCAGGTTAAATTGTGCTTTACTTTGCGATTCATCACTGCCAATTATGAGTGCAAAAGATAAGAAATCAGAAGTTTTCAGCAATTTTGAAAAAGTCAAATGTGAATTTCTTGCCAGAAGTCATACTATTTCTTTGAACAAAGGGCTTTTAAACATATCTTCGCATTTGTGTTAATGCCAGTGTGTGCGTGTTTGAAAGAACACATTAGAATTGACTATGTGTTTTGCGCTCTTTTCATGGTTTGCCCGGGCAGCGCTGTTAGCTGGAATCCCCAAGACTGCAACAGGCAAAGCATGCAACGAGTACAAAACACTTGTTCAATTGGCACTGGTCTTTGTTAAAATGCTCGGACACAAATGTAGTTTTCCAAATAGCCATTTTCTTGTTTTCGTGATTCTGGTCGTAAGAACTAGCAAAAGGTCCCCAGGTATTCACGGCAACACCAGCAACTGCCTTTGCAGAAATTGTTTACTGCCTTTCCAGTATTACCGTTATCTTCAGTTACGTTTCTGCTAGTACAGTAACTGTTCTCTGAATCGTCGGAACCTGTGATTGTTTTTTTCTCGCTGATTTCATCATGGTAAGAACGCTGCTTGTAAAAAACTACTTGATTAAATTACTCAAAAATGTTTGGTATATTCTCTTAGTTTTGTGCACTTGATTTAATTCATTTTTCATTCAACTTGATGCACACCAAGACAATTAAAATATTAACCTGTGAAAACGAACAGAAACCGGAGCTGGGCCTGAGCCATGACAAAAGAGAACTCCGGAGCCACACTCATGAAAACCAAGAGCTCCGGATCTGGAGCAATGTTCATGAAAAGAAAAGCTCCGGAATTGGAGCTGTGACATTTTTACGACGGTTCCGCAGCCCTGAAATAATCCACACTGAAGCGGGGCACATAGAAGATCCAGACTAAAAATTCAACAGATAAATTGCTTTAGCAACAACCTCCAATGATTATAAATCAAAATTTGAAGAAATCTAACAAGTCATAATAGCAGGATACTGAAGTTAACCAATGATCGATTAGTAATTAAGTAATTTCGCCCCCTTGATATTTTTTCGCCCCCCAATCGCCCCCTTTGGTGTTTTCACCCCCTTGCTCATCAAAATCGACCCCAAAGGGGCGATTCCGCCCACCTTGAGAAACACTGGTCTAAACGTTTGCATCAATTATTTCACATTACCTTGTTGGTTAGTCAAAAACAGCTTTGTCAAGTAGTCAGAGTCCGACCTGCACATAGTCTGAAAGTGTTAAAATTTTTATCTTATGTTTTTGCCACCTTATCCTACAGTAAATTGGTACTCATTCCGCTGCAACGGGAAGTGTTTGCAACAAAATCTAACGTAAGCAGAAGGATGTTTTTTGTAAGTGCTTAGGGCATTGACACTACCCTTTACTTAAAATACAGCTTGCAATCAGTAAACCACATGTGACAAAATTGAAACTAAATTGAATTTTTTCACATTAGATTAGATTTTGTTATGGATTTTTTTAACAGTAATGAATTTTTTTTTTAATTCAACCGCTTACGCTGCAGTGGGTAGATCAGCGGTTCACAAACTTTTTTGGGCGCGACCCAAAACAGAGGTGAACACCTCTCGCGGCCCAAGCTTCAAACAACGTAAGAAGAAATGATTGTTGGATGGATGATGTTTGGCAGGAAGGTGCTAAGTTCATTTTTAATTTCAGCAATCTACTCTTAAGTACCTACACCACAGACAAAGGCAAGCAGTGGTAACGTTGAAAATATACAATCCAGATTTGGATCGCCTCGGCGCGATCTATTTTTTGGACCCTTCGCCACTGTTGTTTGGTTTCCACCCACGCTTTGGGAACCACTGGCGTGGATCAACTAACCAACCGTTGTGTTTCGCTGCGGCGACAAGTAGCCTATTTCTTAACTTTAGTTCCGAGCCGTGGTGATAATCGATTGTGGTTTCGTTTTCGCAAAAACACAACCATTTTCGCGCTTTGTGTAGATTGTAGAATGAGTGGGTCAAACATACGCAAATTTGTTTAGAGAACATGTGGAACTTTCCCCAGTTTACAATATTTTCTTAATCATATTTGTAAATCATATTGTTAACTTTAACTAGGCCTACGTAGCTTAAATACCTAGTCATTTTTGAAATGCACCCTTACTGCAAGTCGCGTACAAAAATGCGATTGCAGTCGCATTTCATAGCGTTTAATACCGACATAAAATCGAAAGACTTCTTAAATGCGTTGAAGAACTCTAGCCTTCACGTTATTAGATACATACGTCAACCAAACGATCAAGATTTGCACAAGATCCACGTCTTACATGCGCGCAAATTCTGCAGAAGGCCTACTTCCGAGAGGAAGTCAGTGTCTTGGAGCAAAGTCGCTTCTCGGCTTCGATTCAACGTGTGTTAGTGTACATTAGAAGTGTGTAAATATAAAAAACGCAATCATAATGGCGGCCACGAAGACTTCTTGCTCAAGTGCAAGATTGGATGCAAATAGCATAATGCAGATCTTGCATTTATAGCATCGAGATTTTCACAAGCGTTTTTGCAAGAAAATTTGCGAGTAAATGGTAATTTTTATCCAAAGTACTGTAGGACCTTGGAACTTCACTAAAAACAAAGTTTCAAACTTGTCAATTCCATGAAAACGGAATTTTTGTTTTCCGGCTTAAATCTGAACATAATTATTCAGGAAAAAAGTGCCAGAAAAATGCACGTTTTGTGTATGGTGCCTTAAAAACATCACATATTCAAATGTTGAGGCTTTGTTGCTGATTGCCCCCCCTATCAAAAATTCTGGCTACCCGCCTGGACGGGGGTACCACAGGAAATATTAACATACATAAATGTTTACATCTGTAAAGTACGTATGCCGCCATCGCTTCTCTTAAGTTTGGTCCCCTGAAATGAGTAAACGATTAAAGCTAAGTGGTGCGGTTCTTAGGAGACTGAAAGCCAGCAGGGAAGAAAATTTGACGAAATATGCCGGTCCATATATGCATATGTAAAGAAAGCAGGAAAATAAGAAGAGTAATGATAAGAAAAGTGACAAGCAGAAAAAGCAAGCTCATAATCGACAATGAAAAACAAGAACCATCTCAGTCTGTGAGTGTTTGATTGTGATGTTCAAGATGCTTTGTTATTTCTTATATTTTTAACAAGTACAAAGCATAATCTTCTTTCATTATAAATTCGTGTAAGCAAATTTGAGTGGTGGAAAGGGCAACACATAATCTCGTTCCGCCACTGGACTACAAACAACCTTCCTCGTTGAGCTTTTCGTAACATTTCCAAATATGACTCTACCTGGTGCTGTTTTGTCGAAATCTCTTACAAATGTACGCTGTGCAGTTTTGTTTGATTGTATTCGAACATACTCTAACACTAACTTGTCTAACACATAAAGGACTTTTCTATTGAAGTTAAAGTGAATGCTATTTCCATACCTGGAAAGATAATAAGCGTGAAACATACAATTTTGCGTTGTTCTAATACATGTTGTTAAAATGTAATGTCATTTGAAAAACAATTGGTCAGTCTCTAACTAATGGTAACAGATTTTTCAAAACACCCTATTTTTTAAGACGCAAAATATAACGTTAAAATTTCGTATAACTTAATGTGACCGGAATACTTAGAAAGTAAATCTCGATGACTTAACGCATTATTCAATAAATATACTTGTATCTACGCATACTGCTATTTTTGCTAACGTTTGCCAAGCGTTTACTTGTCACGAACTTTTAAGAGAACTGCAAGCAATCTGAATGAGTAGTAGCAATCGCTATTGTGTTCTTCAGCCGTTTAAGCAACGTATCAAATCGTTTCTGAGCTTATCAATCCTTTCAGTCAGGTATACACATTGTGAGCATTCCCATTGCTGAATGTCAATTTACAGAAAGAACAAACAATGCATTTTCCCTTAGGATATGCGAGTGGCGGATCCAGACCAGGCGTTTGGGGAGGGGGGGGCAGTCAAATTGGGGGGTGCCAAAAATGTCTTCACTTGCTTAAATTACCAAAGGTCAAACAAACAGATGAATAAGCTCTTCTGGTGATTATATTTTATTATCAGCCAACGTTTCGCCCGCCTATTCAAGTGGGCTTCTTCAGGGCAATGTTTTCAACCACAAAACATCTAGCATACCAATAACAAGAAACAATGAGTAGTATGACGTACAAAGACAAAAAACGCAAAGCTGGCCAACTCGTTGTAAGAATGGTGACAGCGTGTCACAGAAAATACGTGGAAGTGTAAAATGAAAAAACGTAGGAAAATGATGAAGCGCAATAACACAACAAAACAGGGCAAAGCCTATATTGGAATGTATAAGAAACCGGTTAAATAGCGTAAGGTATATGGTAAAATAGAGAACAAGTGTAACATAGAGAACCAATAATGTGTAAAACTGTGTGGTGAGAGTTGGCAAATCTATAGGCACAAGGGCGGTCAATAACGGATAAGATTCACTCAGGGAATTCTTTTTTCACGGTGTTAAAAAATACGTTGAGAGATGATGAAGTATAACAAATAAAACAGGTCAATACCTACATAGGAAAGTGAAAAAAAAAACTGGTTACATATCGTAAGCTATGGGGCAAAATAGAGAACAAAATGTGTGAAAAATAGCGAACAGATGTGTAAAACTGTGTTGTGAGAGTTGGTGAATCTACAGGTACAAAGGCGGTCAATAGGAAGACAAACTCAAAGTCAGATACATAACGGATAAGCTTCACTCATGTTTTAAAACGTTGTAATAAATAGCCCCTGAAATTTGCACTTTTATCATTCACGGTGTTAGTTTTTAAATTGATATATAAAGATTCTTTTATTCTAAAAAGATGCGTTTATGATAATTATTTACACGGTGCAGAACATGAGCATAATCCAAATTGAAAGCATGGCCACTTTGGGCTGCATGTTTTGTTAGAGCTGTTTTCTCTGGGTTTTTGAGAATATTTCTTGGTAGAGTGCCCCTGTGGTACTCTTTCAGTCTAGTACTCAGGCTTCGTTTTGTTTCACCAATGTATCTGTGTTCACAGCTTCCACAAGGAATTTTTCATAAACGACGCCTCGACGTTTGCTAGCAGGAACTGCATCTTTCCTGAAGCTAAAACTGTACTTAGTTTAATTATAGGCTTGAAAAAGGCTTGTATATGATGTCTCTCCAGAATCCATTTCAAAGTCTCTTCCAAGTCTGCTGAGTAGGGCAAAACGATTTTAGATTTAAACTCAGGCGATCTGTTGTGTTGCTTCTTCTTTCTATTTTTAATTATCCATTTCGGATAACCATTCAACAAGAGAGTTCGTTTCACATATTTCAGTTCGCTGTTCAGGTCTTGGGCTGTGGAGGAAAGTTTTTTGGTTCGTTGGAAAAGAGTGTTGACGACTGACTATTTATGCTGCATAGGGTGTTCTGATCTAAAGTTGAGGTATCTATATGAATGGGCTGGCTTACGATATACTGCTGAGAGTAAGTGGCCGCTTGGCGAACGCTTAACCAGGAGGTCCAAAAACGGAAGGCATCCTTCTTTTTCTTTTTCCATTGTGAATTGGATGGAGTTTTCTATTTTGTTCAGATGTGTCAAGAATTCGGACAACTTTGATCTCTTCATGATCATGACTAAGTTTGCCACTACTGATGAGACGGGGGAGCCCATTGCTGTTCCAAAAACTTGTTTGTAATGTTTTCCACGAAACGTAAAATTAGTTGAATTTAAGCAAATTTCAAGTCCCTTGATAAGACCACTGGTTGACATACCTGTGCGTTGACTCAGGTTAGGATCGGATTGAAGGCGTTGTTTAGCTATGTTTAATGGCAATTGAATTGGGACTTTTGTAAATAAGGATACCACATCAAATGAGACCATTATTTCATCAGTTTGGAGTATTTCATGAGTAATTGGAGATGCGAAGTCTGAAGAGTTTCTTACGTGATATTTTGATTTTCCGATAAGAGGTTTCAGTAGAACGGATAATTCCTTAGCTAGGCCGTAGGTAAGTAAGTCTGTGAAGGATACTGTGGGCCGTAGAGGGATGTTTTCTTTGTGTAATTTTGGTAGTCCGTACAGTCGGGGTGTTGTAGCATCTGTGATTTTCAGTCTAAAGCTTGCTTCTTTTGTGGTCCTATTGGATTCGAGTAAGTTATTTATGAATTTATTCACTTCTTTAGTTGTAGTTGCGGTTGGGCTGGTTTTGAGTCGTTTGTAGATTTCTTCATCGTCCAACATTTGGTTAATCTTGTTGTCGTACCATTCTTTATCTAAGACTGTGGCGATGTTTCCTTTGTCAGCCTTGGTGATGATGATACTTGGATCTTTCTTTAACTGTTGCAAATCTAGGTGTTCTTTTTTCGTCATGGCTGATCTACTTCGTTTTTTGTTTTGTATCGTAGAAACCACTTTTCCACGGATTAGGTCGGCCTCGCTGGGAGGAATGCCCGCAGTCCATCTTCAACTGAGGCTAGGATGTCTTTTATTGGTACCTCTTTAGGGGCAATGGCAAAGTTCAAACCGAGGCCTAACACGTGAACTTGGTCTTCAGTTAAGGTTTTCTGAGATAGATTAACGACCCATTTGTTGGAAGGGTTTGAATTCTTTTTCTGTTGCGGAGAGTTTGTATTCTCTAAGGATGACAACATCGTTTCATGTTTTAACAACTTCTTAGCACATATACTCTCTCCTTGGGCTTTTTCGTAATCACGAATTGTGTTAAGTTCATCTTCGGAAAGCGAACAACTCAGACTTTTCAACAAATTCTCTTTTTGTATGGAGCAATCCTTGATCCGTTTATGCGAATAGTGAATTTTCAGTTTTATAAAGTTGAAACCAGTGCGCAGGGCTAGTTCTATACCTTCATGTGAAGGTACAGGACTTTTTATCCGTAAGCTTTTGGGAAGAATCTTTCTTTCTAGGCAACGATGAAGAAAGTTTAAATGACACATGTGGTTAGACATGCATTCCCCTGCTTTCAAGTACTTACGTGTACATGTAAGTACTTCGGATCCATGCAGATCTTTTATTCTTCGAAAAATGCTGTTCTTTTTGCTACTCATGTTGTTTCGTAGCTGGCTGATAATAAAATATAATCACCAGAAGAGCTTATTCATCTGTTTGTTTGATTTGCAACCTGGTGGCAAACGCTACGAAACAACATGAGTAGCAAATAGAACAGCATTATCATAGGTTGTCTGCGGCAATCGTTGTGTGTCACACAAAAGAGGCTATCTTTTGTAGGTCAAAAAGTGGCTATTTTTGTTGGTCGAACTATGGTATTTTTCAGGGAATAACCACAGTTTAAAAGCGCTTTATATCGTTAATTCAGAAAACGTTTGAAATGGGTACCAAACAGTGGGCCTCGTTTTTCACAAGCTACACAGATTTATATCTACAAAATGTATTTAAAGGTATAAAACATGCTGCCAACTGTTTTGGCTATCCCTAGCGAAATCAGTGAACAACTGTGTCTGAAACGCATTCCCGACCTGGTTAGAAACAGAAGGGCTCTTAGACTTGGAAGTGACAACTCATGTCCCACGATAGGACTCAAATAAAAAGCTAAATGACGATCATGTTTCCAAGCCAAGCTTGTGCATTTACATGT
>Ga0210059_1001933_pt1 | contig 31953 bp, 20 predicted proteins | sample Ectturendosymbi2_FD_188042 | JGI IMG/M metagenome (GOLD analysis project Ga0210059, IMG submission 188042) | Ecteinascidia turbinata endosymbiont from Florida, USA - Sample 2 (SPAdes) (version 2) | ecosystem: Host-associated > Tunicates > Ascidians > Unclassified | place: Key West, Florida... | reverse complement strand
GTGTTATGCAATAAAAATCGGAAAATGTTCCGAAAATAAACAAATTTTCATATCCAAACGTCATGAACTTCTATTCCATAAGCATCTGCAATTTTCGAACACAATACGGCATGGATTTTGCACAGACGGCCAACAAAGGTTGTTGGCGGCAATTCAGGTTTCTTCGTGTAGTTTTTATGTCACTTCTACGCCTGCCCCACGCGTTTCTTTGGCGTGGACCTGTGTTTGTTTTGCGAATACTAAAACTTTTCCGACATTCAACAAGTTACTTTTTTAAGGTTAGATTAGTTTGAGCACAATTTCGGAATTGTTTTGAAGGTCGCTTCTGCTCCGGAAACGTCCCAGTAAGCCTGGGTAAAGGTGAGAATGCAATTTAGCCAAAATGTGTATGGTCATTAACTGTGTATGAGCAGTTGGGACTTCACTGATATGCAGTCAGTACACATCCGGATGAACTCGTCTTTTAGCACCCCCCCTAAAAAAATCCTGGATCCGCCTATGTTCATATCATAATCAATGCACCCGTAAAACAATGAAGAGATTCTCAACCACAGCATCTTTAAAACCAAAAAAAGCGTTCTAAATTCATGCACAAGCAGTCCTTGACATATCAGCGATAGATTAGAGTGCTGACCTATGCCTAGTTAGTGCTTAATCTGTAAACCATTTTAAATTTCAAACAATTTGGTTAAGCCCAGTCCTACTAGTCACATCTGTACTGGCTACTGACTCTGCACATATTACACCTGTGAAACTACTGTATTCTTGAATGGAAAATACAGTAATACCAACAAACATCTATAAAATTTGACCACAGTCAAAAAAACCCAGATTTTCAATAAAAACCCCAGATAAAACAGAAAAGCCACAGATCTGTGAAAAAAACCCTAGCAGTGGCAACAGTGAGAATAATGGCCGCAAATGCCGACAACGTTCCACAACTACGGGGATTATTACATCACACACAAGATGCACGTTCACGATGATGTATTGTACACTGCACGCGGCTGCAAAAACTTTGAATTTACGATTCATTTGATGACTGTTGGTTTGCTAAACACAGCAGTATTTCAGTATATAAAATGTCAAGACCAATGGATTTCCAAAACTTGTAGAAGCATTTCATGTTCTGCAGTTCATGAAACCTCTAAGGGGTGCCCATTTTTTACATTTAGCTTGCCAGGGGGGCGGCGCGCACCCCTGCCCCCGTCAGTTACGCCACTGAGAAAGAATGTCATCCTCTAAATCTCTTGGCCTGATGCGATATGGATAGATCATAGCTTGAGAGTTGAATTAGTCAAACCAGGTCCAGAGAAGTTCAAAACAAAGGTCCTTTTGGAGCACCACCAGTTGGTGATAGCATGAAGAAATTGCGAAGTCTTTCTAAAGAAATGGTTCTACAAAGCACTTAAAAATGGGGATAAAAGTTTGAGATCTTGGTTATTATTCTCAAAATTGGAGTATGGGCTGTATTGTTTTACTGTTAAGTTGCTCGATTGGGTAATGATCATTCTTTATTTGTTACAAAAACTTCGATAACTTTTTTGAATTTTTTGGCTTGGGGCTGGCGAAGCCTACTGCATTTCTTGTCTATTGACAAAAGCGCAAAAATAATTTCTTTTTTGCAAAACGATTAGGACTGCAGTTGTTGTGCTCAAGTATATCGGTCAGTTGTCTCAATGCAGATTATTGGTGATTTACTTCCTAGGCACACTTGCTATTTGCATCTCCCCTTCATTAATTTCTTCTTTTTTGCTTGCGTTTCGGTTTCCTGTCGTTCATTTTGAAAAATCTATTGCCTGTTAATCGTCTTGGGAGTCGAGTAATGGTGACTTCGGTCATATCAACTCCCGCCCACTACAAATCTTGTGCTTGTTCGTAAATACTAATTTTTGAGTAAATGCTACAAAATCGTTGTTTTTTCCGTTCATGTTTCTTAATTTGTTGTTGCCTTATCTTTTTTTTGGTTTGGGAACAGTCCATCTTAAGGTTTTCTGTTTATAATAGTTGTTACTTGTTCGAATACTCTGCTGATATCATCATGTTGCAGCTATTACCAGCTGTAACTGTGCATTGGGCTCCGCGGCATGGTTTAAGCAGTAAGCAGTCGACAACTTACGCTAAATTTGGCAAAATTTCTCTCAAAAAGGTCTTCAAAAAACAAAAGATCATACCATGGTTGACTGAGCACGATGACGTCATAAATATAACATCACTACCCGCACCAGGGGGCGGCATTTCGGCAGACTGTGCTTCTACGCCACTGGGGCTCAATCCCCTATATTTTCAGTTGTTTTTGATCGATTATTCCCGGCGCACAAAAGTGCATTGAGGTGACTTTTTTCGAGTCTTTCAAATAATTCCTCTCATGCATGGGGGAAGGGCGAAAATATTAATACAGAACTTTGTGAATGTGTTTATTGCAATCGAAATAAAATTTCTTACATGCAATATTTACGCAAAATATACTAACCTACAGTAAGAGCTGTCAATGACAGCGTAAATACCAAAACAGCAAACCTAACCGTACAAAGTAATCTACATGTCATAAAACGAATTACATTTTAAATGAGCAGGAGACTAAACATAGAAACAACAGTTTTTAGACAAACGTTCAGCACCAAAATTGCTTTTTCATCGACACGTGTTCTGCTGTCCCTTGTAATATGCATTGCTATTTTCCACCTGTTTCTAAAATTGCGTTATCGCAATATAATCGCATATCGTACAAACTAGAATGGAGGGAACGTGCATCATTTATTCACTGCTAACTTCACATTTGCCGCTGCGTTCTGAAATAATGATTATTTTCGATACCATTGTGATGTAATAAAAACATTTCAGCGCAAAGCACCAGTATTTATTACTTGGAATTTTGAACGCGAAGCTGTCTGTATATAGACGTCCAGATCTGAGACTTGCACTTGATCAACGTATTTTGTTCTATACAGTGATACGGCCTTCTATACAGCCTTATTGTAATTTCACTATGGGTTTTCAAGTTCCGCTGTTATCGTCCAGAAGTTCATTCATTTTGTGCAAAAAAGCAGCAATTGCGAAAGTGATTTTCGCAAAAATATAACTTCGATGACTGGTTTTACACAAGTCGCATGAATGCACTTTTTATATACTTCCATTTTTCTTTAAATATTTCTTCATTTCCGGATCGTCCTTATATTTTGGGTACAAATCGATGGTGATCCTGGTAAAGGTCATACAGAATTCTGAACAGGTTATACTCGTGTTGTTTATTATATTTAACAACCATAACGTTTTGTTCCACTCAGTCCATTAGTCAATCTACTGAAAGCTTTTCTATAGGATAATGCTTTTGTTCAACGTTTCACCATCTGTTTTAAATACCAGATAAGAGAATACAATAGCAATCTGGGGAATTCGGATTTCAATCATTTCATCTGTTTCATTTTAGAAATTACAAATGATATCGATGGTGAGTGCAACTGCAATCTGTAATGCTGCAAGAAAACATTTTTGCTCGGATTAACGAGTGTCTGGATCAATAAAATTGGCTGTGACATGAGAATAATCGAACAATGGGACCAAACACAGTAAATCCCATGCAGATGTCAATTTCGGGATTTGTGGGCTATAATTGTCCAGTTTTACTTATTAATTGTTAGCTTACTAATTTGTTTTTGTTAGCTTATTAATCAGTTTTATTTATAAATTTTGTTTTCTATAATAAATTCCACACCAGACATGCATCAGAACGCACCAAATCGGTTTCATTTTGAAAAAATTTCTGGGAGGAAACCCCAGCCCCAGAAAGATTAGCTCTTAACAAATTTTCGCCGCTGCACAATCAGGATCACACGGATCAACTCGATCCTGAGCTTCCCTGCAAAAAATCGTGAATTCGCGAATGCAGTGGTGTTGTTGCGAAACAGGAGCACTTCTTGAGTCTAAAAGCATCAGAAGAACAAGGAATATCCTTTTTCGCAGTATAAGCGAAGGTCACTGACAAAGTAATTGCAAAATTTCAGGGCAAGCGAGTTTCATAAACGCTGTCTGTGAGCACTGTTAGCAGCAAAATCGCTATGGAATAAATGCTCCTTACAAGAAAAAAGTGAGCAAACAAAACACTGAATCAACGGATCTATAAAAAAACTGACACATGTCCAGGTCCCAAGAAATTGAAGGCTCTTCGTCAAGTCAGACCCAAGCTTCGCATTGGACTGCATCGACAAAGCAAGTGCCATTTACATTGCAAAATGTTTTTGCACACTGCTTTGAGTTGTGTGTGTGGGAAACCATAACTTTTTGTTGGACGACGTAGTGGTGATTCTTTAAAAGAATGATTGTCTAATACAAGAATATGTAATAGACCAATACGGTACGTGCAATATGGTAATACACCGTGTAATAAATAGCTTGTGTTAATACGTCAACAGTGCTTAGTTTGGGAGAAGAGAAGTTAGTTTAGGATCTCTACGCTCTACTCTGAAAAAAACACGTCCACTAATTTTATTTTTTGGATATAATTTGCATTACAACGAAAAACAGGTTCTTCACCCCAAATGCAGTTTGTGGGCGAATTGGTGGGAGCCAAGGTTGACAAGAATCATTATGTTCTAAGGAAAAGTTGGGGAAAATGCAGCCTTGGAGTAGTTTGTGCATTTTTTGGTTGCTAGTTCTTATCATTTTTTCACAATACTGCAAATATTCGGGTCTAGTGCAGAATCGTACGCCCCAGCGAAAGATGTCTGCGACCATACCACCTCATACTGCCACCGAAGGATAAGCGTGAAGACCCAAAATCGCGCACTTTAAGTTGCGGCCTTAAACCTCACAACACGTTTAACTGAAACGCGCCCTTCGATTAGCGAAGTTTCCGCACCCATGTTCCAAGGTTTTAGTCACGACAGACTTAAAACCGTAGTGTGAATGAACCCGCTACATAATACTATGGGCACATGGCGGATTTAAGATCAAGGTGTTGTCACATAAATGCCACATACTATGCCACCGAACAAGATTTCAACAGTTTTAAATTCTCATTTAGGCAAAACAAAATCTTGATGCAAATGCCTTGGCACTCAATAAAATAGGCCCTTAATCTAAAATGCAACCAAGCAAAGCAATCCAACAAATCAATCTTTGTCTAAAACCAATCATCCATGTTTAGAACCTGACCATCACGAGCTGCTGCAAATCAGCGAATTTATCACCATCGCCGCCATCGGGGAATGCGCTGTACCTCGACAAAATCCATACTCCCCTCTCTAGACACAACATACCAGCACGTTGAAGCAGGTTGAACCAAACACACGCCTACAAGCAACTCCTTAGATTTGCACTCATCAAAGGGGGCATTTGAGGCATTTAACTGTGTGCAAGTTCTTTGAAGCGCGTTGGTAGACGCAATTGAGCAATTACTAACCTGCGAGCAGAGTTGTACCACCTTTTCGTAAGTCCTTAGGTTTAAGCCACGGGGTGGCATTCGGGGACAGTGCCCTCGCAAACTTTTATGCCCCCAAAATTTTAGTTTTGTTGTACCTGGAAAACTTATTAAATCTACCCCCCCTAAAAATGTATTTTGCCCCCCAACCTTAAAACCTGGCTATGGGCCTGGGGTGAAGTCTATTCCTGAGGCTTGATTCTAACAAGATTATAGAACCGCCCAGTCAAGCAGCTGCTGTCAAATTGTTTTCTAGAGTTGAACGCTCTCAATGAAAAGAGAGAAAAAGAAAAATGCGGGACAAGAAACGAGCACTCGAAATTATCCTTTAAAATATGTTATGCGCAACAATAAAGGAGCCCTTAATTTTCATTCAGCCTAACGCAAGCTGTGCATTTCATTCTCAAGTCAAGTTCAATTCTTCAAAAGTTAATGCTATCTTTTGAAGCAAATGCAGTTGAAGATAGACTACGACAATACCAGTTCACCAGTAAAAGATTCCAGCCTTCGAACAAGCACTCCTATCATTACGGGCTACCAATCTCCACGTTTGCTCGCTGACGCCACTATTGAAGATTTCGAGGCCAACGACTGTGCAGACGGAGTTTCTGAAAGAAGCACCCAGTCCCTCTCCGAATACAAGCGACACGAATGGCTTGCTTTATTTTCGGTCTGCTACGTCAACTTTGCTTCCAATGCCAGTTTCTCCATTCTCACGTCTTTCTTTGGCCAGGAGGTATGAAAAAGTAATGGTGAATGATTTTCGTTTGTGGCCATTTGCTTATCGGTTTGTCCGTCAATTGTTTAGGGAGAAAGTAAAATGAATTATTTCGCTTTTATTTTTAGAAAAACGCCAGGTTTTGTCGTGTTCCTGCTGGGTTTCGTGCTTAAATAGTAGGTCTTTGACCAAATTACATCACTGTTTATAACAGGGGTGTCCAACCTCTCCCCTGCGAGACGGCTGAATCCTTCCCACTGGCCCGCAAGATCATCTTCTCCAAAAGTGAAAATTCATCCATGCCGATAAAAATTCGAGTCAACCGAAATTTTCCTATCATGTCTTCAGCAGGCACGTAACCAGGGTGGCGCAGGGGGCGAAGCTCTCCCTAGAAATTTTTTCGCCCCTTCTGGAAAAATGTGTTGGACATAATATAAAACTATTGGACATAGTTCAAAAATTTTGGGCCCCTCTCATAAAACTTTTCGCCCCTCCTAGTGTCCAAACTGGTCACAGGCCTGGTCTTCAGTCATGGTTAAGTGAGTGATTGCAAATGTTCTTTGTCACATCTCCGATCGTCACAACGTATTAGCCCTTATTGAACAATTGCGGTATTACCGAAGAAAGAGTTCTGTGATATTTTATCTTCCGTACGCATGTGCTGCAACCTGCACAGCTTGTACACATAACCAGAGATAAATAAAGCTCAACTTATGTACACCTGAACTGTTTTGAGCGCAGATAGTGTTTTGCGTCACTTGATAATAACAACGACAGCCAAAAGCTAAAAGTTTGCGATGGTGATATAGAATTTCGAAGAAGGGCATGTAAATACTGTACTTCTTGCAAGCAAAATAAGCCGATTTTCTTGCTAATGCAAAACATAAATTTCAGGTTTAAAAAATATAACTAAAAATACATAATGACACCAGGCATGCATGTTATGAATTTAGGCTTGCAATACGAATACATCACCACATCGTGATGAACTTCGGTCAACGAAGCAACCTACTAAACAGTTGTGACCCTTCACTCAAAAAAGTTGGACAGCCCTGGTTTATAGCTTTAATCATGTTTCTAAAAATTTATTGAGTACCGTTATGCACAAATCAATAACACCATTGCGCTGAAGGTATAAAGCTAAAAATACGAAAGTGGCTTAAACTGAGAAGGCTGCGAAGGCAAAATAATTATCCAGTTCAGAGCCGGTGCAGCCACGTTTTTGGTAAAGTCAGTTGTCAGACATGCGTCAAATGCACGTTAAAGCCACACAGACTACCAACGTTTGTCTACAGCCCATTTGCAAATATTAGTATACAGTACACTGTTGAATCTTACAGTTTTTCTCAACAGGCACTTGCTCATGGAGCAACCAATGTCGAAATCGGACTTATTTTTGGATCCTTTGCTATTGTTAATGCAATATTTTGTCCCATCTATGGCTTCATAATTCCTCTGTTTGGTCCCAAGCCTATGCTGCTATTCGGAATGATGTTGTCAAGCGCCTGCTCATTTTTCTTCAGGTAACACTGCTCCAGTAGCGAGTGGTAGACTAGGAATTGTTAAAGGTAGCTACCACGCATTATTTCAGTACAAGTCTTATTTTGTAAAGTGCTTCGGGTGTTTTGCCACGAACTGTTGTTAACAATATCAAAAATTTTAGAGTCAATCGAGGAAAATCTTAGAATTATTTCGAAGTGCCAGAAAGTAAAATCATTGAAAGGCACAAAATTGTCAGCATTTAACCTGAGCCTGTACACACAACAGTGCTTTCCAGTTTGTTCTTGGCCGCACTTTGGTCTTGAATGACACATTTTGAGGGTAGATTAGGTTACTATCAATCAGTGGTGGCGTGACTAGACTCGAGTCACGTTAAGAAATGGTGCTGTGATGACTCGAGTCGACTCGCAATGAATAGCTCGAGATTGGAGTTAGAGTCATTTTCACAAAATCTTCAAACGTCTTATTGAAAAACACAGTTTTCACACAAAAAATAAGCTTTTTTGCTTCGGTGATGCATGATTTAATATTGGCGCAAAATTTCTGTTGTCACCGTGTCTCCTACAGATGTTATGCTAGTTTTTCATGATCAGGGGTTCCACCTGATACTAACACAGGCATGAGGTTTGCTTTCCACTGAGGGGCCAGCAGTGCACAATATATAGGGCACATTATCGTGAATTAGTGTAGCATTTACATATTGTGTTCGTGGCAGTCGTCCGAATACTTTTACCTTCAGTCTTTTGTTTGGCGAAGAGATATACTCGTTGCATCAGGATTAGGTTAGACTTGTGGAATTGACTGAGAGTAGGAGACTAGCGAAATAAACGCTTATGTTTAATTTGATTTGACTCGGCATTGACTCGAGTTTGCAAACCAGTGACTCGACTAGACCAAGTCATGACTCGACTGGAAAAAATTTTAGGTGACTCTGACTCGAGGAGCTTGTGACTCGACAAATATGATTCGGCCACAATACTGCTAGTCTGCTACCAATGAAAAGTTATTATTGCTCATGTAACGTGCTGATACGTGATTTGGAAGATGCCTTATTGACAATTGACCCTGCTGCCCCTAGAGCAGCGTTCTTTAGCATTTGTGCGTAACGGACCCTTGGTACATTCCAATAAAGGTTACGGACCCCTCAAGAAGATTGCAATAAGTTTTCGAAATTAGGCTTCAATCATCGTAGCAGTAATCGAAATGTTTTCAAAGCCCATTAGCCCGTTAAATCTCATTCTTAAACCCCTTAAGCCGAATATCGGATCCCTTAGGGGTTCACGAACTCCAGGCAGGGCCGTCGCCAGCGGGGGGCCAGTGGTGCCCGGCCCCCCCATTTGAAATCGGTGCTCCCCCATTTCACGTTTGGCCCACCTGTTGCTGCATGCATCCAATACTGTATTTTAAAAATGTGCCCCCCTTCTGGTTTTTGGCCCCCCTTCTGGTTTTTGGCCCCTCCTTCTGGTTTTTGACCCCACCTGCTGCTAAATCCTGGCGACGGGCCTGACTCCAGTTTAAAATTCCCTGCCCGGAGCGTTGCCTTGTAAAAGCTGTAACTTTCCTGTGGTAGATTTGCTCAAAAGACGACTGTGCTTGGTGAGAACAAGTACATCAGAGCCAGTTTTTCAATAATCTGATGTTGGCCAAGCATACTCGTGGAAGTGTGTGCCTTTTGTAATAACTGGCATTCCTATTCGCAGTCAAATCCATCTGATCACTCAGACGTGGCTGTTCGTAATAGCCTGCTTAATTTCAAGAAGCGTGCAAGCTCTCGGTTGTTCGGCTTACTTCACCGGCGCTTCTGTCATCCTGGTGCAAATCTGGCGACGAAATATGACATTCGCAATGGGCGTGGGAGAGATTTTCACAGGAATGGGGATGATTAGTGGACCTCTCCTTGGTGGCTGGCTATACCAGGTATTTTGCATTACGTTTTTTAGCATATCTCTCCTTTTGCAAAGATCTCGACTCAAAAGATACGAGTTTGATTTGCGCATGTGGGAAGCACGGAATGTGGCATACTCTTTCCTGTCTTTCGCAGGCAAAATACATAAATAGAATTTAAATATGAAGAATTTTAGGTCGATTTGCTTTCAGCAACACTCAGTTCTACGAGGTTCGGCCTAATTTGCTTATCAAGAAATTAAGTTTCCAAGGAATTAGGTTTCTGTTTTCCCCATTCACTGCGCGAACATTAGCTCTGTTTTAAATGCTAATCACTAATGATATCGAAGTTTTTGAGCAAAAAAAACTTCATCGTTTGAGTCAGTTCGTGAAGTCCACTGCTTGACCAACGAGGGCAAGTGTTGAAGAGTCATTCGGTTGTCTCGTCATCCAAAACCGTCAAGCCATGAGCTCCATTGGGAGGTCGGTGGATTGGACAGTGAAGGAAAACATGGTCGGCGGTCTGTTCCTCTGCGGCACACTCACACGCCGCAGAAGGGGTCATGCCACATTTGTGTAAGCAGGAGCAGAAACGTCCGACACCGGTGCGCAGGAGGTTAAGCCGGACCTATACGCTGTTCTTGGTAGGGCCATCACAGAAGGTGGTTCCTGATGTTGGCAGATGACAGTACGGAGTCTCGTGGTGTTCTCCATCCACTCCGCATTCCATCGGTGATCCGCCCAGAGCGCCGCACTTTTGTTTTGTCGTCAGATGAACTGATGAGTTGCTTTGCGGCGGGTACAAACAGTGTTTCGATTTGAGAAGCCGTGCATTCGCACTCGGAGGACAGGTGAGCGCTGTGTGGAGCAGATGTCCAGGCGCAATGGCACGACATGCTAGAGACAGCGTGGCTCCTTTGCCACGAAGCTCAGCAGATTGTATACCCACGAGGATCGGAAGATTGTTCGTTGGCGTGGGACGCAGGCATCCAGATACAGTTTGCAAGGCGTCTTTGATGACAGGATCAATGAGGCGGGTGTGAGCACCTCGGCAACGGCAGGGGCGCAGTACTCTGGGGTTGAATGGACCAGAGCTAAGGTGGCTGTTCGCAACGTTGTTTCCCCAGCACCACAGCCCGAGTCAGCAAGCCGCCTCAAGAGTGCGACGCGTGATATCAGCTTTTTGCGAAGTGACTCGAGATGACGACACGTAAGTGTGCGTCCCGTCCAACGCTACTCCGAGGTATTTGGGCTCGGAGCAAATGGGCAGGGTTTCATCATTGAAATTAACTTTCAGCTCACGTTTAGCTTCCCCTTTATTGAGATGGACAGCTGCCGACACCGCTTTTGTGATGCTGACCTTTAACTTCCAGGTCTGGAAGTATTTCAGCATGCATCAGCATGCGTGATTGCTAGATCTTCGGCGTATGCATACTTTCTCGAGACGGTGGTTGGCAAGTCAGTGGTGTAGATGCTGAAAAGAAAGGGTCCCAAGACAGATCCCTGTGGGACGCCATTGTTAAAGGCGCATTAACCTGCTCCGTTTGTTGCTACCGGTGGTAAGGGTGAAGCTACGATTGCCAACCAGATCCACAATCATGCGGACTATGCGCCTGTCAGGTACAATCGCAGTAGCTTGTGATGCCGCGATGCCATGCAGCGTCGTAGGCTGCTGTGAGATCGACAAACACAGCTCCGGCCTTAAAAAAAATCCTGAGGACCTGAGAGTGTTTATTAGCGTGCAGCCTGTTCAAGAATAATCCATCTTATCTTAAACATTATCCGCTATTTTATTTTACAATTAAGCACACGGGGTGAACCTTTGCGAAGACCTTGCAAATGACAAAAACAATCGCTAATGTGCTACTAGCTTTTTAGCTAACACTGGATCGTCCTTCAAAGCTATTCAAAGCACTAAGTGGCAGATATAGGTTCCCTGGATTTGTCAGTTTTTCACTGGCGTCATTTTCTAAGCTTTAATAGCTTTAATGCACATGATGGCGCATGTTTGTTGGCTGCTGTTTATTATTACACCGTAAAACATCATGTTTGCAACAGCAAAAATACAATTGTGCGCGGCAACAGGGGTTTCGCTGCCCTCTCATCAAAGTTGTTCGAAATCCTGAAGTTCGTGAATGATGATTGAGGGTCGTTCAATCACACAGTTTTTCTTAGTTTATATTTATTTGTAGTTGGCCTGCTTCAATTTTCATACGGCTTTTTTTTCAATTTTCATACGTTTTTTTTCAATTTTCATACGTTTTTTTTTCAATTTTCATACGTTTTTGCTCTTTAACAGAAAGGAGGATTTCAGCTTCCGTTTATCATTGCTGGTGTTATAATGCTGTGCGGAATCTTCGTGAGCCACTTCACTCTGAAGAACGAGCAATCCGAAGCAGTATCAGGGAATTTTCTTTCACTTATACTGTGAGGATGACTGTAAAATTTAGAGTTTTAACCAAGGCAAAAGTTGCTTTGCAAAAACATGGTTTGTGCCTTAAAGCAATTTCGCCACTTCACGCAAAAACTCATCGTTGCAATCAGATTAGTTCATACCAATTTATACAAAAGAACTTCTTGTTCACTTTGCGTCGCAATTCACAATCTGTTTTGATCCTCATTGAATTACTGATATTGTTGTTTTTTGCTTGAAAGTCCTGATAATTGTCAAACTTTACATCTAAAGCGATAGTGAGTTCGGAAAAAGAAATGATGAAATGGGACACACTGGACCTAGTTTAAGAAACGTAACTAAGATTTGCTTGTTTCTAAACGTTTTTGCACCATTTCCATCTCAGCATTCCAAATGTTGCGGTGACAGCTGCTTTTATGTGCGTGATGTGGGCGGCCATGGACTTCAACATGCCCACGTTGGCTCTTCACATGCAACGTCTCGAAGCGCCCCCAGTCCTGGTTGGGGCCATGTTTCTGATCATGGCTGCTGCCTACACTCTGTCAGCTCCGGTTGTCGGTCTAATAGCAAAAACCAAGGTCAGTTATGGTCTGCTTTACGCATCAAGTTTGCTTATTTTACTGTTGAAGTGTTGTGAATATATTTGACGAAACCTTTTCAAAAATAGGCAGGTGCACACGTATTATCACTATTTATCGAAGTGGTCAAAACACGCGTAGCAATTCCAGTACAAGTCACAACAGTACTTGTAAAGTTGCCAAGAATTTACTTTCTTGACTTGCGGCAATTAAAAGCTATAGGTTTGCTGTAAGCTTTCAAACTTTCAAGAAATCAGCCGTCTGGGGTCTGCTTTATCTTTTTGCGATGATTCAAACTTGCCCATATCTACAGTACATTCATATTTGTCTCCAACAGGGAGCTACACAAGGAATCAGCAAATGTTTTAATAGGAAATCGATTGCACGCAACACTGCGCATCGTCAGTCCTAAAATCTTATTCAAATAAAATAAAATTATTGGACTGACGAGGCGTAGTGTTGTGTGTGATCGATCTCCTGTTAAACAATTTAAAGATTGATTCCTTTTTTATCTCCCTTGTGGAGAGTAGTCACTTTCTTACTTTTCGTTTATGAAGTTGCTGTCGATTGCACTTTTGATTACAGACAAGTGAAAGGATCACCATGATACTGGGTAGCTTACTGACAGGCTTCAGTTTCTTGCTCATTGGGCCATCATCGATCTTTGGTTCAATTGTTTTCCTAAAAGAAGTCTCGATTGCCTCTGTATCGATTTCTATGGCGTTTCTGGGTTTTGGATTGAGCGCAGCATTGGTTCCATCGTTCAGTGATTTGGCTCATTCAGCAGCGTAAGTCAAATCTGGAAACGTAATCCATGCATTGCAGTGTTGCATTAATTTTGCAGGCGTAATATTCCATCCTCAGTTCGATTTTGAAGCGTGGCATAAGCGGTTTCTTCGAAAGTGGCATGACCATGGAGAACAGATCTTCTAACTGGTTGCAGGTTAAAACAAATTGTTAAGGTTTGTGTTCAGGACACAGCGGCTGAAACTATTTTCCATTTTCACACTATTCGCACAAGTTGCACTTGTGGCGGAATCTGTATTTTCACCTCTACTCCGTTTTGTTTGTTTTTCAACAGTACACTAAATTCTGATTTGGATCAAGCAGCCTATTCAAAACTCCCGAAATGTAGTGGACTCAGTGACGAATTTACGCATAGGCCAGGTAGGCCATGGTTTAGGGCCCCGCACTTTTGGGGCCTCGCGCTTTTGGGGCCCCGCGCTTTTGGGGCCCCGCGCTTTTGGGGCCCCGCGCTTTTGGGGCCCCGCGCTTTTGGGGCCCCGCGCTTTCGGGGCCCCGCGCAACTCCTTCCTATGACAACTTGCTGTATTATTAACTTAAAATTTGCGAAAGTGCGCAGAGGCATGAATTCACAATCTACTTTGAAACGAGCAAAAATGCAAACGCCTGTTCTAGACTCTTATTAGTAGCCTACAGTAGCAACACGATAATGTTGTTTGCTATGCAATATAAGAATTACAATACTGCTTTTCACCGGAATTCTGCAGTGCCTGGTGGTCTTGCGTCGTTGCGAGCTTTTTGTCAGTGGAATATTGAACATCAAGTAAGAAAGTGCTGTGTGAAAGGCTTGATACTGAGGAACGTGGCTGGTACAAGCTGTAGCGCAGCCAGCCCAAAATTAAGGATGCAAATGTTTCAACTTGCGAGGAACAGTAGTTTGTTCGGGACACTGCCTGTCAAAGCACAAAATGACAAGACATGCCAAAAATTTTTGGGGAGCATGGTCCCCTTGACCCCTTCGGGCTATGCCTGTGGTTACAAGAAAATAATGAAAAAGAAAGAACAGTACTTAAGTACTTCAAAAAGCTCGCAACAAGACTGTCAGGCACTGCAGAACTCCGATGAAAAGCAATATTGTCAATATTGGATGCTATTTGTGGCTGCTACCATTTAGATTGCCCACAAACAGAGGTTGCTTGTTGAAGCTCTATATTAGTGGTTCTTAACCTTTTCCTACCACGTCTCCCTAAGTATTGTCCTTTGTCTCAAGCCCCTAACTTGAATAAGCTGTAAGCACAAATGTATTTATTGGTAAATTTCATGATTAAAAGTTCCATGTTGTAGGGCGCGCAAGGGCTCACGTCCCCCTGGAAATTTATTGCCGCCTCCCTGGCCGGTTAAGAACCACTGCTCTATATCTTAGTCAAATCAACTATAAGAACAGTTTCTCTTGGGTTTTACTTGGAAACACGTGTCGACACTGAGCTCACTTCATATGGTTAGCTGAGGGTGTTGCAAAAATACTTTGCTGCTGTGCAAAGTTTGTCTTCATGCTGTTTACCATCAGCCTATAGCATATAGACTTGAGGAATAAAACGAAATATTTTGTATTGCTTGGAAAATGATAACTTAAAAACGGCATAAATAAACCCTGTGTCCACCGAATGGATTGTGCTTGTTTGGTTCATAAAATATGTGGTTACTATAATTACAACAAAGGAGTTTGCACACAGCTAATGAGATCGACAATTACAAAGGACGATACATTCGAGGGCGGCAACGCAGTCCCGCATGAAAATGTATGTATCCGAAAAATAAACCTACAAAAAAATACTAAAATCGCGGAAATTTAGTGAAGAGAACTTCTGAGCTTCACGAAAGAGCTATAAATTCCAAGAAAAGATCTCATTGCCATTTGTTCTTGAGAAACATATAGGTAAAGCTTTTTAATTTTTGTTGAAGGTCTAAGGCAATCGCGGAACCAATGTCGGCACCACAAAGGATAGATTTTTTAGAGGGCGCTACACATAAGGGGCATACTTTAACGTTTTTCAGACAAACGGCTAAATAGGTCACACCTGCCTGGGGCCCCAAAAACTAAAATGGCCAAGGGTCCCGCGATCCCTAAATCCGTCCCTGGTAGCGGTGTTGTGTTAATCATAGTCATGCCAAACGTTGCAGAAATGTCGCTTTTTAAGTGGATCTTGTCAGTTGTCATTGAAATAAAAAATTATGAGGCAGCGGTTACTTTGGTGTTGGTATTTGTATTTGGATTGCACTTCTTCTGTGCTAGTAAAACATATCCCAGGTCACTAAAACCTATTCTAGACTGTTTTCGGTCGTGAACTGCATAGAAAATAGTTGTCAGCTGGTGTTCTTCGTTTCATCCTAGATTCCTGGAACTATTACGAAATTACTGACATGCTGGTTTTTCTATCCGCACTTTAGCTAGCATTAGCACTCCCAACACAAACAAAGAGCTATAGAAGAAACAGGAAAAGAGTCCATTTAAATTTAGAATCGAATAAAATAATCGAAACGCTACGTAAATTTTTGTTTGTGAAATGAAACTATCTGCTTTTCAGTCAATGCATTGGAAAGGCCACGTTCAGTTTTTTGCGGCTTTTCTTGGGCAAATGTGATTAACAGTTGCATACTGTTTTTAGTTGTGAAGCTACCCTGCAACATGGGATGAATTCAAAAGCTAGGTCAGCCAAACCTTACTTTTGTCAAGCAGCCAAAAAATATAGCGGTGTGTTTGTGTGTCCTGTGTAGAGCTCCTAACCACGAACACGTTTTAGATATGCCATGTTCCTATGAAGCCAAAAAAATGATTTTCCAAATTGCGGTATTGCAAATCCTTCTCTGTCTTAACGTACTTGCAAGACTGACAAATATATATATATTTAAAAAGAGTGTTATAATTTCAGTGAAGGTGGAATGGAAGAAAACGTTGCAACTTCAGGTCTTGTAAGTGGCCTCTTTAATGGCGTGACATTTTTTGGGTAAGTGCATGCTGTTTTTGTCAAGACACGTAAACAATCTGGAATTGTTTGGTGGTTGATAGTGTCCGAAATATAGGTGTTTTCTTTTTCTTCACTGATATCACTCTCACTTAACTTTGGCTTGAAAGCTTTTGAATATATGGAAGTAGTTTTGTATCAAAGAAAAGTTGTTCTTTGAGGTTGGGTTCAGAGTGCAAAGTACAGGTTGGGCTTAACGATTAACCACCCACCACTTTTATTTGACATCTGAAAAATTTCCGGTGATTCCCCTTCAGTATTTTTGCCGTTGTAGCTTGAAAGATGTTTGTAAAATCTAAAGTTTGATATTACACAAGAAAAACACCTCACCCTTTTTCCTCGCAGGACAGTTCTGTGTGTTAATTCATGTACATTTGCAGAGAATTCATTGGTCCCGCGGTAGAAGGTGCACTAATGGACCAATACAAATCATACAAAACAGTCAGTTCAATCTTTGCTGCTTTCATTTTTGTTTCCGTAAGTAAAACTAATACATCGGAGATCTTATAGCATGCCTTCAAAAACTATTTTGTTGTCTATTTACCACAAATGCCAGCGTTGTTGCGTTTACTTCTTGCCTCCGATATTTGGGATAAATGACAAAATGAAATTATTGCTCTGTGTTGAGGCAATGAGTGTTAACGAGTGCTAATAAATTCAGCATTTGGATAAAAACTCTGTTAATTTTTAGGATATTGCAATGATCACTACTTTTTAGGTGGCTTGTGTGTCTTCATTCTACTTCATTGATTGGCACAAAACCAATCGTGCAAGAAATCTCAAGTGACCCGATCTTGCTCGCGACAATGAAATGGCCAAGAAGCAAGATTGCAGAAGCTAAAGTTTACTTGTGATTCAGCATTATAATATATGACCGTGTTCGTTCAAAGTTCGGCTGTATTTTAAAAGAAAAGACCAAGAAGCAAATACATCTACTTTGAGAAATTTTACTCTGAGAATGCCAAAACCGAGAGGCTAGGCGAGATTTCGTACGTAACTGCCTGCCGAGCTGGCACAATTTCGCTTTGTCGTAAGGTGAAGCAGGTAATTGTGTAAGGTTGCTAGGAGCGATAGCAAGCAGATCTAATTCTAGACTCGATGCGCGTCACGCTGACTGCCTGATAACAGCGTGAGGTTAGCGGAACAAATCGACACTGTTCGTGACGATACGCCTACAGTTATAGGAAACGAAAACAAGCGCTACATTTGGCGAACGTGCATTCGTGCTGTAATATGAAATGCAGCCGACGCTTAAACTTAGGTATAGAACGCACATCGCACCAGTGGCATATCAAGGGGGGCAGGGCCCGGGTGGCACCTTCAGGGGGGCGGCGCTTTGTTGATTGAAATTTTGTTTTTGAAAGGAGTTAAGGGTTGTAACTCCTTATTTTTAAAAGTTTTAAAGCTCTAATTCTTTCAGTTTTTGTCTTTAGAAGCCCTAGACTGGAAGGCTTGCCTAGAAAAAACAAATGTGGTTGTTGAGTGAGTAAATCGATGAAACGTTTACTCAAAAATCTGGGTCAAATCCAATGCAGTGTTATTCTTGAAACATAGCTTTTCAACGCACTTACTTGGAGGCAATTGTGTCCCAGCCCCTACACCTTTTTCTCCAGAAAAGCCGAAGCCATTTTCCCTATCCCAGTAAAAAGACCGACGGGAGACTAGCAAATATTCTGGACCATTAGTTCGAGCTTTACACTACCCCTCTCCTCAAAATCTGATAAAAAATGCCCTGCATGAAATAACGGTAGTCAAGGCAGTCTTATTCCTTTCTCCTATCGTTCGATTCTTAGCAACGCCCAAACGGCACATATCACCCGACAGTTAGGCTTTGGCGACTAACATTTCTTATCACGTTTCATGGCACTTTTTAGTGTTCAATGGGATATTTTCAATAAGTGCCACAAGCTATAGCATAGTCCAGTGAAGTCCACCTACAGGCCCGCGAGCCATGCGGCCCACCACAGCATTATCAGTGGCCCGCGGAAGCATTCAGGAAAATCTTCAAATCTGAAATTGTTGGAAAGCGTGAGAAATTACATTTGTCTCACTGAATTGCTTGCGTTGGATAAAGTGCATTTGCACAAGAACAATGCATATTACCTTTTCTGTGTGCCGTTATTGTTTTCGTTTTATTTATTTATTTTACGATCAAATTAGAAGGTAGGACCTCCGCTAACCTTCCGCTGGAGTACCTCATTGGATATCCTCTGTGTTTTTCGGTTCCCCGGCGTTCGTTGTCTTGAAGAGTACATCTGGCGCAATGAAGTCAGTACCGCCAAATAAATCTGTCTGTCTATCCGCGAAACGGGGCCTTCTGAAAGTGGCCCCATAGCTAAAATGATTGCCCATCCTTGCAGTTGGGTAATTTTAATTAGTAAAACTTTTTAATAAAAATGTGCAATAGTAATGGTGTTAGAGACTGCAGATAGCTTCTGGAAATTAGTCAGTAAAGATAGATTTCCCAAACAGGATTCGCACTAAAAATGCATTTGACGGTTAAAAGCACATAGATCGTTTTTAGTTTTAAACTAATGAACCTGTTTTCAAAAATCATTTTGTTGGAAGTGGCCCGGAAGTTGCCACATTCGTGTAAAATAGCCCGAAGGTCATAAGTAGTTGGCTCACGCTGGCATAGGCATTGGGTGGGCTTATCAACAAAATTTGTCGATTGAAGTAAAGAACTCTGCAAATGTAACGTTGTTCAGTTTCAGTAGAACTGCTGTTTTTCTGTATGACGTAATTGTGTTGGAAAATGTCGTTCTTGAAGCGAAATGGTGCAGTTGGTGTGTTTGCGAGGGTAACTTAGACCTGGCTGTACTGAATAAAGTTATTCAGCGCAATTACCTTAGAACATAGGACGTTGTAATCACTGCTGAACATTAAAAAGGCGCATGTCCCACCTGGCAGGTTTGGCAATACAGTTTTCGAAATAGACGTTGGTAACGAAAGAAGAGAAGTAATAACACTATGCACGTGTAATTTCATCAAGCCCAACAGCTAGACCAGGTTTGCAGGTTACGATGAAAGTTGCAGGTTTTAAGCCTATTTGACCTATTTTATCAAAATGTGTCCAGCACCTACATAGGGCCACAGGCAGTCCCGACAGAGTTAACGTTTGAAGCTTTTTATATATTGTAAGAGAATTAAAGACAGTGACGCCAGAGAGCGAGTGCATGACGGGGTCATTTCCCCCTTTCATAAAGGGGGCAACGGGGGCGGAGGTGCCTTTTTTGAAAGTATTACAGATAATATAATGGCTTACCAAGATCGAATTGAAACAAAATCATTTCAGCTGTTCGTGCACACAGAAACTTAGAATGGTTTTCTATAATTTCTGGTATTATTTTTTAGATCAACATCGCTTCCGGACAGAAACAAGAATAAGTGGCAACGATTTTTTTGTTTTTTATAAATTTACATTGTTATCAACTTTTATTAGTGCCTTCCCTTGTCCCACCCCGCTGCTCCGACGTCCCTGATTAAGCTCACGTGAAGTAAACAATGAAACGTTATTTACATCACTGAGATCATATTATCAAATTTATTGTTATAGCCTGCTATATGCAGTATATATACCTTTTTTAAGTTAAAAATGTGGATACTGCACGAAATGTTAACATACATAAATGTTTAAATCTGCAAGGTAGGTGTGCCGCCATCGCACCCCTTAATTTTTTTTTGATCCTTGGAATGAGCAAACGATTAAAGTCAAGTGGTGGGTTTAGCGGAGACTAAAAATCAACAGGGAAGGAAATTTGATGAAATATGCCGGGTCTATATGCATATGTAAAGAAAGTAGAAAAACAGGAAAAGCAATTATGAGGAAGGTGGCGACAAGCAGAAAAAGCAAGACTCATAATCGACTATGAAAAACAAGACCCATTTCAGTTTGTGAGTGTTTGATTGTGAACTTCACGATGCTTTATTAATCCTGAAATCTTTAAATAAGCATGAAGCATGGTATTCTTTCATTATAAATTCTTGCACGGAAATTTTAAGGGTGGAAAGGGCGGCAGTTAGCCTCGCTACGCCACTGCATCGCACACATTTTCCGACTAAAAAGCGTTTTCTGGTACATTCAATGTCGATAATAATTTGATTCTATAGCGCAGAGATTCTTCATAATGTGATCAACATTAACATTAGCCTGCTTAGCACAACATCTGGTTGCAGGAGATATGCATGCGAGAAGTCGCTTTCCGTTCTAGACAAAAATCTTAAAGGGCTCGTTCGATAGTTAGTGTTGCAAAACCACCCTTCCAGTGTCCAGACGCAGGATCATCACACGTTTAGCCAGGGGTGGATATTAGAGCTTAGGGGCCCAAGGCAAACTCGCAGAAAGGGGCCCCAAAACAAGTTGTTGAGGCGCCCTCTTTGGCACACTTGCACATAATTTTTGCATTATTTCGAAAAACATAATGACTTGCTTCAGAGCTTATTAAATATGGTTCTAGAGTGTTTCACAACCTTTTTAACAAAACAATGCAGAAACAACTCACGAAACTTTCAAAGGGGGGGCATGAGGCAACCGCCTCGTTCGCGTCCCCTAATACCCACCCTTCACTTAGCTCCTCAAACAACTATTGAGGGGCGCAAAAACAGATGAGTTGCATGGGTGCGAAAATCACTGACAGAACGAACTATCTGTTCTAGTGATCAGGTTTTGGCAACTTACAGTACATCTCCATCACTGTCATAAAGGGTGCTTGTTGCGTATTAAAGGGTGCTTGCTGCGTATTGACACAGACTTCTAAAAACAGCTAGCAAGTTTGTAATAAAGCAATAAACACACTATCCTGACTGTCGATGACAACTGTAACGAATACCTGACATGCATCAAACACCAGAAATGTTAAGAAATGTCTCATTGAAATAAAGTAAAAGTACAGTATGAGCTATTACAGGAAATTGACAAGCAACACAGTAATGACAACAGTGCATGACAGGTGTAACGGTCATCTACAAGCGATGCCCGCTCCATGGAAGAAGCCGCGCAAGTAAGGAAAAGACAGAGTCTAAAGCTGTATGCACACGAAATGCGTCCTGTGCGTTTTTTGAGCGCACGAGTCTGATTTCGTGACGTCACGTCCTATTCTGATGCATCTGGTATGGTCTGCGTTCGAGTAGAACCTGTGTCTATGTTGACGCACCAGACTCACTGCTCTAACTCACTTCTACTCGAATGCAGACCATACCAGACGCATCAGAAAAGGACGCTTAACCATAACATCCCAGCGGCGCAGAGGCCATTGGAGCGTTTCTTTTGCAGAATTGGAAAACGCGGTGCAAGTTCACATTCGTTTCTTCATGCGAAGCCCAAATCTTTCCGAGTTCGGGACCAGTGAAGTGACAGCTTCAAACGCACTTAGAAGATAGGTTGTTAGCAGGTGTACATTAAAATAACACCTTGCCCATGACATGCATACTGCTTAGTGCGCACAAAGCTTGCGGGAAAAAAGTCTTATTCAATACTATCGCAAAATATGCGAAGAAGCATGACTGGAAAAAGCAAGGGCAAAGGAAAGTAGTGCTTTTACTTCTACCGAAGTATCGTCGATGGATTGCAAAGAAAGTAACCGCTTAACTAAGACACGAAGTACCAACGCGTTTTTTGTAAATAAGAGCTCGGCTCTTTTGCACCTTGGTTCGACCAGAGTTAATATTTCCTACACTTAGACGTAGAAGATGGTTGGCTCCGAATTACAGGAGCCTGATCTTCCTCTCAGCGATTTTCCTTTCACAGGTGACACCACACATTTTGTTCGTCGTATACGCTGCAGCTGATCTAACGACTCGCTAAGGCAGGTCGCGGACGTTGCGGAAGCGCATTTTGGGAGACTTTCCCTCTTCATGCTTCTGGACAAGCATTCCAAAGAGAAACTTCGTGTCCGGTTTGATTCGTGAACAACTGATGTGTATCTGTTGTCGATGTCAGAATCCTATGAAAGAAAACAGAGATAAATGTCATGACGTTCACATCTTATGCTCCAGATTTACAAATTGAAATTGATAAACGTCTTAAGATTTTTCGTTTCTTGAAGCACACTTGTTATGATGATCTTACTGCACCCCTTTGAAGAAAAAAAGTAATTTCTATCTGGTCCGCAAACAAAAAAAGTTGCAGATCTTCTAAATTCCTAAATTTGTTACTTAGACAAAGATTTCTTGAAACTTTTGTACGTATGATATAGCTGAAAGCAATCACAGTTTTGACTTTTGAGCTGTGATGTAATACTGTAGAAACCGAACTTTCGAAACTGCTGGACGTAGTCCAAACTGCGAGAACAAGATTTCTTATCACAAGTCGGTCAATAACACTTCTGAATGTTAATTTCGTCAAACCCATTTTCATCCATTTTTGCCTACTTTTTTGGTTATTCCATCCCCGAGGATAGCACAAGGGTTGAACTGTTGCAGCTTTGCCATGCCGTATTGATAAAGCATTCAAAGTCTCGTGACGGGCTTGAGACATTTGAAATAGAGACTTTATAGACCGAGATTTACAAACAAGGGTCTCGAGACTGAAGCGAAGGCTCGAGACACCATTACTGATTTTGAGATCTATTCAAACACAGTTCAGTAAATGATCATGGAATTTTGCTTTATCTAACTACTGATTTCAAAACTACAAATGTTAAGAACCACTTTACTCTGTTCAATGAACAGACTTGGACAACTAGAATTTTTTAGCTATTCAAAATCGGAATAAAATTACCAAATTCGCGAAACTAAATATTGAACTAAACTCCGAACTAGCATTACCTGTAAGCAAATCAAGTTCAATTCACTCGCATAATAATGAGAATGGTAAAGATTCGTACGCTAAGATTGGTGCGTTTCACACCGTGCAATTGTCCCAGGTGGCTGAAAGCTCATTCCCATGGAGCCGATGTTGCTGTCATGCGTTGGTATGGTACGTTATTTCTAATGTTCGTCACAATGCTTATACTGTGACTGTATGGTTAGTGTGTGTGATGTGATTGCACCATGGCACTTTTGTCTTTTCATGGCGCTTACCTTGCGCTAGATGTATTCTTGTATCACTTGCTGAAAAACGTTGGACATTTTCGTTAAAACCGGAAATTAGATAAGAAGTAAAATTGCACACAGAAGCTTTTCACAAATTAGAATCGCCAGCATTTCGATCTAATTCGTCTATCTAAATTAGTGGTCTTCAACTGGGGGACGATTTTGTGATGTACCAGATTTGGGGGTCAATTTCAGCTTCCAGGGAGGAGCGATATCTGCAGGTTAGAATATACTAAAATTCTGAATTGATTCCAAAAATAAAAACTATATTTGCTACTTTGGAACGAAATCATTTGGTGCACTTTCGACCCCATGGTTCGTAACAAAGGTTATAAAGCATAAGGTATAGCACTTGTGACGTAAAAATCAAACTAACGTTGTCCTGTTTAATGCTTCACTGCACTAACTATCCAAAGCCACGGAGAGTGATACTGGTTGGGAGCCAAGCACTGCGGTTCTGACGTAATTTCCAGGTATATTGTTAAGCCTAATATTTAAAATAAGACAAAATAATGGAGAAACTGTTGCAATAAGTAGTTTGCTAGTTTGTTGACCCAGTCGTTGCATGAACTGTGTAGAATGAAGGGACATCAAGCAATAACATTTGCAAGCCTGTATACATATCAGTACGCGCGAAATTTTGGCCTTTTCTTGTATACAGTAGCACGCATTAGTTCGATTTATTATAATTATATTGGTTGAAAGCGATCAAACTTGATACAGCTATCGGAAAATACCTAATCGGCTGAACACAACATTTTAAAGAGGAAGGTCAGTTTCTTTGAAGATATTAAAAAAGGCACAACAATCATAATATTGCTACCAATAAATCATCGTATCCACTTTCGCTGCGATAAGGAATAGTAATCAAATGTTGTCATGTAATTTAGCCTAACAATTTTTCCCCGTGAACTGTCACAAATCCCTCCAATTTTATGTCTTATCAATATTGCCTTGAAACAACGAAGACTATACGTCATAGTCTTCGGTAGAGCATTGCCAAAACATTGTTTCGTAGCAAAACACGTCATAGTCCGTTTCCGTCATCATGTGTTTTATAAACTTTGGTTCATAACTTGAGTAAAGCAATGTAACTAAGTGTATTCTATTGCAAAATTACAAGGAAAATGACTGTTGCGAGACGATTTACGTAGCAATTAATGGCTAGTAAAATTGATTACAGCTAGCTGCTAGCCGTAAGTTGTAAAACGTGCTTATAGTGCATTTCAGTCAGTTCGAGTGATTTGCTGTGCCTGTGAATATAACTGTGCTGTGTTCATCTGACTAATGACAGACTACTAGTACAGGAGGCTAGGAAAGGGATAACTTAGACATGCGACGCGAGTAAGTCCAACCACCCCAACCTTTGCTAAACTACCAATTCCAAAAAATCTTTTTCGCTACCTGTTGCTCAAGGCTTGTTAAGAAGTGACTCTGTTTTGGAAATCACGCCGAAAGTTGAATTGCGTAGAAAGTTATTGGGTGAAATGCCTTTTTTCCAGCTAACTCACATAAGCGGATGCGTTTCCACATTCAGGAATTTTTCATCGACTTCCAAAGAGATGATAATGAAGCTCGTACCATATTCTTAACAGGGATGGCCAGACTTTTGGATCAAGTGCAGTGAGCGTTTTCCGGAAGTTTTGGGAAAAGTTAAGCTATTATTAGCTATTATTAGCCTATTACTGAAGTGACCTACGACGTATGTTGCTGAGCAAGGTTTCAACCAAGTACTGCACATGCGTAATAAATACCGCAATCGTCTTGACATGAACAAGACCAGTGCAAACGCCACACGACTTAAGCTCAGGGGGCGGATCCGGGGGGGCAATTGGGGCAATCGCCCCCTAAAACCGACGAAAGTAACTTTATTCACTGTAATTTTGTTCAATTGGGAAAAGAGCATTCGTGATATAAGACCATTTTGCGGTCAATTGTTTTGTCACAGCAGTGTTGTGAAGTATACTTCATCTCTCTACAGTAGCGAAGCCATTATGAGACTTGACTACCAAATATTACTGCAATCGATCTCCCCCAACCTTATCGACTGGATCCGCCCCTGCTTAAGCTGACCAACTTGCAACCTGCTTTTAAAAAATTTACAGATAAAAAGCTAGGGCAAAGCTCACATCAGTTGGAACCAACTGTTTTTGAAAATGAATAACATTTTTTCTATAAATGCATTTGCATTCGTTATGTTTGTTCGTTTTTTTTGTGCTAACTACTAACTGGATTGCCCGTTTATATTTCATTAGCACTGAATTATTTTCAAAATAAAATAATATTTTAGACAACACTAAAATCATTGGTGGGGTCGATTTTTAAGCAAACTTCTTACAGGGGTGCGGTTGAACAAAAAGGTTGGAGACCACTGATCTAAATAGACAACAATAATTATTATCTAGTTGTCCAAATCTGACTTGACACAAGAAATCTTGCTTTGAAATACTACTTATTGCTTAAAACGTTGTATTTCGCGGGAAGATCAATCATTCATGTACTTAGATTTCGTCTAAAAGCTGTATCAATTTTGTTATTTTTCAGTCGACTTCTCATTTCAACAAAATTTTTTGCCCAAAGTTTGAGCTTTGCTACATGCTACCTGCGCTCAGAAAAAAGTGTCTTTTGCCAACTGCCTATGTCATTTACCCTAATCCGAGTGCAATTTTCAGAAATGAAAATACCCAAAAAATATTTAAAAAATATCAAAAAAGGAAAAACTCACGCATCACTCATCTAACTTTGTGTGCTGGGTATCTCAGCTTTCGAAATAGATATTAAACTGAAATCAAGGAAAGGTAAAACTGTTTCTTACCTCGAATGTCTTGAATCCCTCTAACGTACTCTGCAGTGAGCGGTGACGGGAAAGATGCCTTTCTGAACTTCGCAGACATTGCTTTGACGTTACAGTCGAGTCTTGTACTGAGTACGGCGGGCTCCTTTCCGTCACAGCGTCATGAGATGAACACGAACAGGTGCTAATAGAACTTGTTGATGGAACCCGTGGCACACGTTTGTTATAAGAAGCCGAAGTCATGTCACATGTGTCGGAAACCTGAGTAGCAACTTCCCGTTTCGCTGACTCTCTGTGTGTTTCAAGAGCAGAGTCCACCTCGTTTGTGTTTCCGTCGTCGGCTCTCACGGGCATTCGTGGGTCGCGAAAAGCAGCAACGCCTCTGTGGTCATTTCCTTCAGTTTCTTTGTCAGTAGAAGTTGCTTGTTGGAACCTATTTGTTCGAGGAGTTCCTCGAAGGCTGTCCAGTGTCTCGTAAATTGGTTCCGGTGCGCTGACTTCTCGTGCTCCAGGACTTTCTTCTCGTTTCTTCAATTGCACATAAATGTTTTGTTCCGTTTGGCGAGGCCGTTGACGAAGATTTCGAAGGTAATTAGCTCGACGTATAGCCCACACTATGAAAACGATAGCAGCCAGTGCCATGGCGCCCAGAACAGCACCTATGATGATGAACGGGAGGTCCATGTACAGTTAGACCTGTGTGCAACAATCTGGTCTTGAATTCTCCGCACGTGTACAGGTTATAATGCTGCTCATCTCAAAAAGGATGCTCAACTCAGGATAAAAAGCACGAGTCATAAGGTACAGCACGTCAACTGCATAAATGTACAATGTATGCATGTTATATGCGGCTGAGCTAACAAACGCCATCAGCAACTACTCAGCAACTACGCGGGACAATTGTTCTATGGCCGTTAGAAAGGTTTGTTCGATGTAGGTACTACCGTACTAACTAGTACCTACATCGCACAAGATGTTTTTTGGCCATATATAAAGATGAAGCCATTTTTAATCTGTGGGCAATGCACAGCGAGGAGCAAGGCGGTAGTAAACTGCACGTCGGTATAACACACCATCAATCCTAACTCCAAAGCACACTAGGAGTCAGTTTGGCGAATTCTTTGTTAAAATCTGTTTGGGCAGAGCTAATGAAAATGTCTCAGTTCAGTGCAAAATATACTTTGAATTAAAAAATGTTCAACAAAGTAAAATTGCCAACCAATGTGAAATTCCACTGATACAATATTTTGCAGACATTGCAATCATGTTCCTTTTTCTCAAACTTTTCTTTTTTTATCCCTCTTTGAATAAAGTTTTCTGTAGGCCTGCTTTCTCTATGCCAGCTGCAAGTTGGATTTGTATTTGAGTTTCACACTTAGAATCTGGTATTTTTGAGGAAACTCCAAGGCCTGAAGTTGACCTAATATAATTAATGTAGGGCTACAAAGGCAGATTGTGAAGCGATCTGGAGTATAATCCAAGATTTCAACCAACTGAAGGAGTTTCAAGTTTTGGTTACCCGTTGCATAAAGAAAACAAATCTGATTATCTGTTACAGCGGTACCGTTATGATCACCAAAACCTTTTTGACAACGAACAAATGGACAATATTGGTTATTTGTCACTGTACATTTGCGTTCGCATATATTAAATATATGAGTCGTTTATTTGTCAATGTCATATGTTGCGCAAGGTTTTTGTCGCCTGGACCATTCTACTGGAGTGTGAAAATAAAAAGCAGTCTCAGCAAATACACGAATGTATAAAATACAATCTCCACAAGTACTCGAATGTGTAATACAAAACTCTTTTAACTACTGGTGTTGAACTAAATTGAGATACTTTGTAAATCTTACGCTTTGCTCTAAATACCCGCAGGACTTCGAAGTTTCGGGTTACTAAAAGGAATGAGTATAGCAGATCCACTTTTGCCTTTGCTTGAAGTGATACTTCTGCTTCTTCGGTTATTAGATGTTTATGTTCTTCATTTAGTCTAGTTGGTTTTCATTCGTTTATTACTAGCGCGGGGAACTGTCTTCATAAGTAAAGAACTTAAAGATTATATCTCCAGGCGAGAGGAATAGCAAACAGTCATACTACCCCCTACCACCCGACTGGAAATTCACAGTCTGAAAGATACAACAAAACTATTTGGAATACGATTTTTATGCTGCACGCCAGAAACTTAAGCTTACATCTTTGGGAGGATTTGCTTCGCGAAGCCTTGCGCACTGTGCGAATATTGCTCTGCACAGCTACGAGTCAATCACCTCACGAATAGTTCTTTCCCTTTCCTCCAAAGACGATGCTGGGGGCTTCTCTCCCTTCCTGCTTGTTCACACCGGGCAAGGTTATTCTGAAAAAGTTTGTGCGCAGTAAAAACGAACCTGTGTGTGAGGAAGTGGAGATACTTGACGATAAATCCACGGCCTCGTTGGTACGTTTTCCTGACGGGAACTGTAATCTCTACAGCGGACCTAGCACCATCTGCAGATCCAGCGACGAACGAGCTTCAGATACTGCAGTTGGCACTAAATAGTCGGGTGACAAAGCCGTGGGCGATTCTTTCAACGATTGGGGTTCGAGCGAAGAAACTACTCTCGAAGCGCATAAAAGTTCTATTGATTCTGAGGCGCCTTCTGAAACTTTAGATGAGCAACCTCTAAGACGTTCTTGGAGAATACGTTGTCCCCCGGACCGTTATGGCAACGGTGTCCCTCATTAAATGGGTTTTCGGGTTTGGAAGGAACGGTTTTTGGCTTTTACTTTCGCGCAGTATTATGTTTCAAAGGTGAGAGGAGTGTAGTGAAGTGCAACGTGCGTGGGACCATTTCGTTGTAATGGCCAATTAATCAATCAACGCATTCTCTTTCCGTGCGCCCACTCGTACCGCTCCCTTAGGCCAGCATTGCGTGTTTGGTGTTGCGAGTACTTGCCCTCGTTTGATCATCGGTGTTGTGTCGCTTTCAAACATTGTTGCTTTCTTACCGTTATCTTTCTTCAAATGCCTTAAGTTTCAACTTAGCCACACTTGCAGTGAAATAAAGCCTGATTGCCTATATATCTTGTTATGGTCTGTCGCTGTTATCGGGTTACTACACTCACGCAATGTCGATTAGTTGGAAATTGTCATTCGGTTGACTGGCCACACTTGAGTGTCATATCTGCTAAACTGCTGCATCAGCACTCTTTGTGACTAATCTGTCAGATATAGCGCTTCACGTGTTAATCTTTCCGATTTAGCACAAGATGCGTTATATCTGTCAGATATAATACTTTGTGGCCAACTGATCGGCAGCGAAGCATGTCAAAACGCTACAATTTTCTTGTATTTTACAAATATTACTTGAAAATTAACCAACTTTCTGCTGATTAGATCGGGGAATCGGAACTAAAAGCCCATTGTTACTATTTTATTTCTTCATCATATCTCAAGTTGTTTCCTTGCTGCTTCGCCGCAATATCTCGCAGTGGAACCCACAAAAAATTTTCAGTAGAAACCGGCAAGCTGAAAAATGTTGCGAAACACTGAATAGCAATTTCTCAGTTATATCTATCCGATATAACACTTCATGTGTTATGTCTGACAGTTGTAGCGATTTAGCAGATTGCGTGTTAAATATGTCCGATACTATATGAACTTCATATTTTACTAACGGCGCGCCATACACCGCTGACATTGCTTGCCGATTCGCTAATTTGCATCTTGCAGAAGTAATGACTGTGCTCAGCGCCGGCCCTAGACAGTTCTGCGCCCTAGGCAAGCTTCAATATTCCCGCCCCTGTTACCAGGGGTGTAGTGCTAAAAAAAGAGGTGTGGGAACGGCGTTCCCACACCAAATAAAAAGGAAGACTGCACTAAATTCGAGTAAAGTGAGCATTCGCCTACAAGACTTTCCACACCGGATCTTTCTGTTTCACTGTAGACTTTTGACCAGCAGTGAGAATCTGCGTGTTGCCAGCACGTCTGTGAGATAGCAGCCATATTTTAATGTAATCTAGTGCAAAGAGGTGTGGGGACGCGTTCCCACGTCAAAAAAGGTGTGGGAACGCCGTTCCCACCACTACACCCCTGCCTGTTACGCGTCGCACTAAATCAATCGGGATATGAAAACCAAGTAAAAAGCTGATTCTGCGCCACCTGAAGACTGCGCTCGAGCCGTTCGCCTAGTTGGACTAGTTGAAGGGCCGGCCCTGATTGTGTGCAAATCAAATAGACAAGGATACTTTTTAATGGCTGTTAAAAAGTGCAGTAGGAATGTTATGCAGTGACAGTATGCCTAATACTGATCAACAGGTGGCATCCTGTTTTCCACTGGTAAAACTGCATCAACGAATCCTGAGGCTGCCGCGTCTAGAAAATGTATGGCGCAATATTATGAGGGCGAGGGTATGTTTTTTATGAGGCTGAATTTGAAAATGTTTAAGGAAAGGGGCATTTGTTGGAACAGTTTGTCTAAAAACGTATTCATCTGTCTAAACTCAGGTCGACAAATATTTAAGAAACAATCATCTCTGAAGCAAGATTAACAGGAGCGTGAATACCTTCTGTGTTTGCATTTTTATGCAACGCAAACTCACTAGATTTTGATCTTGTGTGTAGTACTGAACTGATATGACAGCACACATTAACATTTTCCACATAAATTCAGGAAGAAATTCTTTTTCTTTGAAAGCTCTAATTTCGGAATAACTTTTACTATAACTGGCTTCCACAAAAGCGACGAACAGTAGTGGTCTTAGTGGGTGTGCAGGGTGTGCAAAATGGGGGGCCCCCATTTTCAATTTACGCACTTTGAGGGGCCCCCCATTTTTAGTTTACACGCTTTCAAAAATTTGAGATTTTGTTTATGATTGTATTTTTATTATAATGATTGCACAATACAACTTAATTTGTTTGCTCCATGTTGTCATTAATAATATGTTTTAACTCATTTGGATTTTCAACCTGAAGATATGAAGCCAAATTGAAATGAAATATAAACAGCTTTCTGTATGTTCATGGGACCAGGGGTCCCAGTCAAAATGTAAAATGTCCTCAACCAAGATGCTAGGGTCCCCTAATCAAGGGATAAGAAGTCCTATTAGTCTTTGGTTAAACATAACTAGCCTGCCTAATGTGCATTCAATGGACAATGGGCCCCAGACAAAAGGTAAGATGACAACAGGTAACAACATGGATAAGGTGCCCAATACTATTGAAAAAGATATGGGTGCCTCAATCAAAATTTAAGAGGTTTAAACTCAGTAATATTGAGCCCTTCCTTTTATGAATCATTTTGCTCAGTAATATTGAGCCCTTCCTTTTATGAATCATTTTGCTTCTTACTACCGGTAGTTGCAAGGTTTAACTGGTAGCCTGCCATTCTTGCTTATAAATCTACTAATTTCCCAGTGTACATATCCTTAAGCAAACTACCATGCACAGAAAGCCATTGCAACAAACCTAACTTTTAAGCACATGGCCTACCAAAGATTTGTAGTGTTGTGATACCAACTTGTTTACGATTTTACTGTCAAAAGTGTAGTGATTGTAGCTTATAAAGGTCAAACCAACATTGAAAGCTGATTAAAACATGCGACAATACTACATATTTCATTCATTCCAGTCTCATCATAAACATTATGGTTGGTTTGTTTCTTCTCAAAGTATTTACTGGAGATGAAAGGCATGTTTACCTGTAGGCCTACTTTTGGACAATGAAAATCAAAAACAATAAATTCTTACAAAGCTAAACTTGGACCCAGGGTAACTCCATTGTTCAAACAGTTATGTGAGACTGGTTTTGCTTGAGAGAATTATATTGTAAACACCAATGTATATGTGTTTACTCGCATGGTCTGCTGT
>Ga0210059_1001932_pt1 | contig 31967 bp, 17 predicted proteins | sample Ectturendosymbi2_FD_188042 | JGI IMG/M metagenome (GOLD analysis project Ga0210059, IMG submission 188042) | Ecteinascidia turbinata endosymbiont from Florida, USA - Sample 2 (SPAdes) (version 2) | ecosystem: Host-associated > Tunicates > Ascidians > Unclassified | place: Key West, Florida... | reverse complement strand
AAAGGCCCAAGTCTGCAAAGACTAGGGAAGCGCTTCTTTAGTCCAGTAGGTTGGGCTCTTGGCAAATTCGGCCTGACCACTCCCTGAGGGCCATGATCGTTCGGTCCTCGGTTCGCTTCCCGACTGGGCGGTTCCGCTTCAGCTCTTTCCCTGTCTGGTTTTAGATTTCTGAAGCTGGTGCTGTGTTTGTGTTATTAACTCACGAAACCATGGTAAATATTAGCTGAATGTAGCCAAGTTTGCTTTCATAAGCAGTTCTGCACGTCTTATCCAAGTATGCAGATTAAAACAAAAGCATGACATAGGCATTCCTGATCTCTTCGTCTCCGGTAGGTGATGCAATATATTGCAACCTAGATTCTATACGATGAAAACAAACATCCTAGCCTATACCGAATCGGTACAAAAGCTCAGTTTAAGCGTACAAAAGTCCTTTTTTAGGGAAGTACAGGGTATCCCGTGTAAGAGCAGCTGCTTTATCTTTGTTTGTCCCTAACCCGTCACAAGTTATGATTAAGATGCTACAGACAAAAATCAGAAACGACAATTTACACTGGGCATATGACACGTACACAATCGCTTTATGTTAGGGTATGATGTTGTTTATGCTCAACTAAGCGAACCACACCAATGTTGCAGTTGTGATTTTAACGAGGTATGGGCTTGAGCATATTATTTGTAATGAATGAAGTAGATCTAGAAAAGACTTTTTACTTAAATTTTGATCATGTACAAGAGCGTCTTTGTCTTAAAAACAACAAAAAATACTTTTGCCCCTGTGCTGGTACAGCATGTACAATTACATTGATTTTGGGCACATTTTCAAACTATCAAATTGAAGGTTTAATTGTACAAGTAGACAGTGCGAAACTGAACAGATATAGGATATTTTACCTACGAGTGTCGATAGTCACGTTTTGTCAGGTTCCCATGCAAACCGCAGATTACATAAAACATCCAAGGTGGAGATGCATTTTCAAGTTTTCATTAGCCTCATGATCGCTTGCTAGAAATCCTGTACACCTGCAAACAACAAAAGCATGCAGAATATTGTAACGTATAAGTAAATTGCTCCATTGTTTCTCCTTTCTGGTTTAAGGTTATAGCAAAGAATTGCCCTACTGTATTGCATGAGCTAACCACCTTTTAATGTGTTGTAAAACCGATTTCTTCCAAAGCTGCTGTTACTATAAGCCCTTTTGCATTTGATTTATTTTTCCAACAAGATACAGTCTAGATTTGATGCAGCACTTAAAAATCACAAAAATCCTCAAATCAGCAGGCGAGGGTGCATGAAAATTGCAAGCTTGTTGCTGCAGATGGATACCATATGCATTTCGTACCATGCCTCTTCAAGAAACTTCTTTGTATAACGGCTTCTGGTAATGACTTTGTTATCTCAAACATTTTAAAATGAGATTTCACATATGTTTACAGTTTTAAGGAGAAATTGCAACATCTTGTGACTGCAAAGTGTTGAACAATTTTGTGAAGTCACGATATATTTTATCCCTCCTCTATACCTTGTCAAAAAGCGTCACAAGAACTAAAATCCCTCCCCATTTTTAATGTGACGTTATTTTTGAACGGATTCCTCGGAGTGATAGTTTTTTCGATATTTGGTTGTGTTTGTCACACCAGTACACAGAAGCGCTGCCTATGCATGATACCGGTGAAAGTTTAATCTGCATGGTATTTCACGAGATAGATCAATTGCAGTAAAACGAGTCAACCGGTCTTTGTCAACCAGCGCTAGTTCGTTCGGCTTCGCACCTTTTCTTAATTAAATACAAAGTTGTTCTGTTCAAAGTAGCGCGTCTGTTTATTTGATACGCAGTGGCTATTGCAGTCAGCGTTTTCTAACATCATTTTTTAGTGAACATAACGCATCGAAACGGGAGAGCAGGTGGACGATTACGTCGGCGACGTTCTGCTGGCATTGAGAATTCAACTGCTTACCATTTGTTAATTGCGACCCCTGGTTGCAGAAGTTTCGATCAAGAAAAGAAGTCATGGACTGGAGATGGTTGTCGAGTCAGTTTATGTCAGAGCTATGTTTCTTTTCCTATTTAAAGAGCCATTTATACCACAGAATTTCGTTAGTACTCATTATCGGTTGTTTTCCCGAAAGGTCACACCGTTGAATGTGGACGGCCAGGATAGTTTTACTACTGAGAGGCAATGTAGACATGAAGTTAGAGTTATTACGCATAGTTTGTTACTGCACAATTGGCATGCATTAGAACTAAATCAATAATTCATCAATTTGAAGAAACAAGGTAATTCGTGCTGGCTTAAAACATTTTGTCTTTTGTCAAAATTGTGGACAGGCATATACTTATTCAATCTAGAGACAGGACGTTTTCAGCAGAACTTTTCCGAAATACAACCAAGAAAAAATATACAGGGTAAAATATAATCCAGTAGCAATAGCCATATTGCATTTCAGTTGTAAAAATTAAGATGAATCTAACACTATTTCACTGTAGGCGTACCTCAAAAGTTAGTTTTAAAAGGCAAAAGCGGTGAATGAATAACTACTAACAAAAGAATGGTCTTAGTTCTCATAGCTATCCACGAACATTCGCATTTATTGTTTAGTGAAAAGGAATGTTTTTTTCATTTCTAACAAAAACTTTATGAGCATAAACTTTCCAATCAACCGTATAGCTATATTCCCTTGTTGGTTGTTACCATCGGTACTACTTCGGTTCTCCTGATCGCGTAAGGCCTCACTTGCCATTTCAGTTTCTTCCGTCGAAAAAGTTGCTGGCGTAATCGTAAGCTTTTGAACGTTGACCTGCTACGTTTTGCCCGAAATGCATTCTAATGAAATATGTTTTCACACGTTGCTGCGGTTTTTTTATAGTATTTAACCTAGATTTTAAAATTCCAAAAATGAAAAAATTTCTCTTACGCTCCGAATCTTCACACACGTTAGGTCGACGGACGCAGCACCCCGGAACTGACCGAATGCTTTTGCACCAAGCTTTCTCCAACAGCAATATTCAGTGCGGAGTTCTTTGTTCCACCAAACACAATAAATTTTGCCACGGTTTGGGCAAAGATTGACATCGCGGACAACCCTGCTGTTTTTTCTACGGTTATATCACTCGTCATACTTTACGTCATCATGTTGGTGTGGTCTCACTGGATGGATAAGAAAGATGTCGAAAAGGTACAGAAGAAATTTTTTTTCTGCCTTCAACAGTGGCAGTGCTTTTACCACGGATTGAGTACAACTGTTTGTCATATTGTATTAGCTAAACTCTATCGACTTGGTAGTTGAAAATAGTTCACCCATCGCTTTATCAAGCAACCAGATTTATTTAATGCATTCAAGTTTCGCTGACATTAAAACACTTTGTAAAGTGGTTGAAGAGGAAGACAGCATGAAAAATTTTGACGCTGTTGGAGCTTCATTAAAACATATTTTTGTAAGTTTAAAATAAATGCGTGAATTTGCTGTTTTGTTTTTTATTCCAGTGGCGCTTAAAATCAACTGTGGATAATCGCAAAGAGGACAGATGTCTGTACCAGGTCACTGTTTTCACCGGACACGGGAGAAGGGCTGCAACTCACTCAAAAGTCTCTTGCATAGTTTTTGGAGACAAAGGAAAAAGCAGAGTTAGGCGATTGATGATTGCAAAAGAATCGGTAATGTCTTCGTTGTGATAAAGACGAAATACAACTGTGATAATGCACGGTTCTGTTCAAGAACAACTGCATGCAACGCAGGGCTGTTTATCTGCAGCAACATTTTTTGCTCTGTAAACAGCAATACTCTCAATTCCACAAGTCGCTGTGGTAGTCCGACAACTAACTCCTCATTGGTAATTTAGAAGTTTAATAACAAATGAACAGTGACAGACTTGACGTTGCAAAGCTTTCCCTGTTGGTGACGGGACTGTCAGCGCGCTATTTCGAGTTCAACTCTTCTTGACGCAACCTCTGGAATGGGCAAGAGTCACATATCTGCAAGTTGAATAGCTGGTAGTCACTTTTATAATCCCTGGCTTGTCCAAATAATTAGAAGAAATTGTACTGTCGAGCCGATTCCTCTTAAAGACCAAAACTAAAATCAAGTCATCAGTGGGCTCGAATCTAATCATCAAAGCAGTAGACAAGAGTCGTCTTGATTACCTATGGCCAAGTCTATCTCACCCAAAAACTCGTGATCTTTTATCAAAATTTTGTTGAATTTTCGTTAATATTGGAAAAAGAAAACTTCACGTATGGCAAAACGCGACTCAAGTCTGACCTCATTCAAGATCTTCACTCGAGTTGCCACACTTTTGACATGATGTGACCAAATGTACGAAATATATGTCAATGCTTTGGTCGAGGTTTTAAACTTTTAAGAGCAGGAAGGCAGGGACAGAAAAACGCGAGGAATAAATCAAATGCGATGTATAGACAAGTGATCTTAAAGGCTTCCGAGATACTCAAGTAACGCAAACTTACATGTGGACAAAATGGTAGACAGCATGCCCATCAACAAGCAAATAAAAAGTGGGAGGTTAGTCTGTAGCAACCTGTGGTTGCTACTGTGTGACTGCTCTGGCACGGTTACTTCTTTGGACCATTTTATCTATTGATAAAATGAATGGAGCCATTCTATTAATATAGAGTCATTTGTGATTGGAACTGGCAGGATTTTGAATATTTGTGAGTTCTAACATCCACAAAAGTAGGTTGGTTCGTCAAGCTACTGTTCTGTTGGTTGTTTTCGTTGAAAGCTTTTCTTTGGAATTTTAATGACAAGGTGGCGAGAAAGATGAAGGAATAATTTTTGCATGCACACTTTCAAATTTTTCCTAAGTTTCAAAACAATACTTTGTGTTGAATGCAAAACAATTGTTTATATAATTGGAGAACATTTTGCTAGGTATGTAGGGAAAATTACATGTCGAAATCTTAAGACGTCTTGTTTGGACAGCTTCAGTCGTACATAAAAAGTAGGTGCATTGTAATTTCTTAGAATTACTACAGATTTTTTACTTTTTTCACAAAACAGGATCTTTTCACGCGAAGCAGCGTAATTCACTTTCTTCTGCGTGAACCAAAAGACTTAGGAACTTTGACACATGTCCATATATGGCATGACAATTCTGGAAAAGGCGAATACAGAAGTTGGTTTTTGGACCAAGTTGTTGTTCAGAACGTCAGTTCCGGGAAAAGGTAAACATTTAAAAGCTTTTTGATCAAGTGAGCAAAGCAGCTTTCAGTTGATATGTGCAAGGTACGGTGCTTATATCGTAAAATTATGCGTACAGCGACATGGCTTTAATGTGTTTGAAAAACTTTATATCCTGCAGGTGCTTTTTCATCTGCGACCAGTGGCTGGCTGTTGACCACGACGATGGAAAAGTGGACAGAATACTTCCCGTAGCAACGACGGAAAACATGTCCGCCTTTCACCGCTTGTTTATATCAACTGCAGCTCAAAAGTTCACGGAGGATCATCTGTGGATTTCTGTAAACATAACTTGAACTTTATTTTTCTCCACATACTTGTATCGGAAATATAAGCTCGTCCTTGTCATTAATTGTTAACGTTGTGTTCTGGTAGAATGTTTTTCTTGCAGTTATTCTATCGACCGACAAAAAGCAACTTTACTCGAAAGCAACGTTTGTCTTGCTGCATGTGTTTGCTCTTTATGACGATGATCACTAACGCAATGTTTTTCGAAAGAGGCAAAAGTTCCTCGAAAACAGGCGCGGCATCAATGCAAGTTGGGCCTTTCACGTAAGTAGTCTAACTTGTGAAGATACACGTGAGCCGAAAAAATAGAACGCTATCTACTGCTTTTCTAACGTGACTTACTTTTGTTTATGATTTATACAAAGTAACCATTCGACGCGTTACAGAAAAGTTACAGAAATATGAAAATAGGAAGTCCAACCAGTTAACCTGAAACGTTTCAAAATATAAATCCCCAAATTATGTTTGCATGGTAAGCATGTTGCGAAGCAGTTTTTTGGTACAAGTTTCGTATTAAGCCACACTTAACCTCGTCAAAGAGCAGTTAAAACCTGTGTTTAGGAGAAAATTTATTATGAGCACGGCCTGCTTTTTGTGAAAATGCAATAGTTTTGAAAATGTTTTTATTTCTGTTTCGTGTTTAAATGAACTGCGTTTATTATCATTGCTTGTTATGAAGCTGCGTAATGATTCTCCTTTCATCATGATGCTTGTGTCGCCGTTTAGATTTTCTGATGCTTGTGTCGCCGTTTAGATCTACCGTTATTCCCGATAATAACACTAGGCTTTTCACCACCCCAAATAATGCATTAGGATGTAATTTCAGTGGAAAATCTTATATTGTAGTATACTGCAAAACAGTCAACATTCAGTGATAGCGTAGAGCAATTTACGCAAAAAACTCATTTACAACAGAGACAAACACTCATTTATAACAATTTTTGTCCGCTTCTTTCATCTGGCTGACAGTCGTAACTATAGCGGGGATGAGACTTATGAGAAAAAAACGTGCTGTGCTATATTTTGCGGTTTAAGTTTTATTTTCAAAGAAACACTGTGAGTGTGGGATAGGGGAGGGATATTCACAAGCAATGAAAAATGTCTGTTTCATCTACCTAACTTGCTTGTCGCTAAACACTTTGGTCGCGAATCTCCTCTACTTCGCAACATCAATGTGTGACTGTAAGTTTGTAGAATGTTACGTTTTCTTTGATGAAAAAATACATGTAACGCTATTTTTTGGGCGCAAGAATTATTATCTGCCAATCTAAATAAAGCGTTTTGTGCATCAGCATATCACCACTCCAGATTTGGACCAGCTTCTGCAGCACGTTGTTGGTTGTTCCTGTTACAACTTTGATAATGACTTTATTCAAAAAAGCCAAAACAAAGGAACAGGAACGAATTGACAAAGAAGAAAAGCAAGCCATACAACAAGCAGTGATGAAATTTAATAAAAAAAGTAACAGGAAAATGTTTAAACCACTTCTGTTGCTGTAAATATTGTTTACTTTGTTCTTGATAGGACAGCGTACTATTTTTCCTTGACATTGACATCAACAATATTAAGGTAATGAGGTTGCCAGCAATGATTTGTCATGAAGTCAGCGAATTCAAACATTTTTAAAGCAAGTATTGCAAGCAATCCCTGGTAGGTTTTCCTGGTAAACTCGTTAAGAAGTGTTGCTGGTCGAAGTTATTTTCATTTGTATCCAAAACGCTTCTTTTGTAATCATTAGCACTCCACTTTTGTCAACTTACATTAATTCTATTAGAAAAAGTTAAAATCGCATTTGGGGAAAATGATTTACACCGGGTATGACGTCAATTCTGTACTTCTCACGTTTCAAGGGGATGAGGGTTGAAAATAATCTTTCTAATGATTTCTGTCAGCAAAACATCACAGGAATGCTGCCACACTTCCCAATCCATCGGATTTAAGAGGATGTGACGCAGTGTACACGATCGATGCCAATGGTACCATTAATGCCAAGCCAAACATTGCCGTTGGTGTAGAAAGCAATGGTGCGGCACAATGGCCTCACTGGTGTGTCTATGTAGCCTGGAGTCTCACCTGGGTTGCCATTTTGGTCTCCGGTTTCTTCGCAATATTGTACAGGTTTGTTTTTTTTCTTTTGTTTTATTATAGCAATAACTTTTCTAGTACCCTTGAATTTTTTTTAGATGAATGTGAATATGTTCGTGTGTTTTAGAAAAAGTTTATTACTTGCATAAACGTTTTGAAAGTATGCATCGAGTTTATCACTCCACAGCGCATATGCATTACAACCACAAGTTGCGTGTTGGCGCAATTCGCTCGTTGGTTTTGAGCGAATTTCTTTCATTTTGTCCGGCCAATCTCTACAGGTTCAAATCTAAGTAGTGAAAACATCAATTTGTAAGACAACTTCTTTTAGTTTTCTTTTTATCTTCGAAAACTCTGTAAGTGTTTGTCTCAAACATTTGAAAAACTTGCTATCTTTTGCTTCTTTTGTACACAACAGGAAATATCTACTTGCAGGCCCGCAACCAGGGGTTGATAATGCCCCCCCCCAAAATTTTCAAACAGATATTTAGTTGTTAGGTACAACAAAAAGTTACAATCCTCCGGAAATATCATCTAATTGCGGCCATGTGTGCTTGAATGTCTTGAGTAATAAAATTTTGCAACTGCTGCTTTAACAAAGGACTGAGTTGATTGAAAAATATCGAAATTATAGGTCAGTAATTTTTCTCATCTAATTTTGAAAAAGTATAACTGTAACTTCTGCTCTGTACTTATTTTTCTCCAATCAGGCTCTTGACCTGTTGATTGCCTTGCTTTTCCAGCTTTGAATGGGGTAGAGATAAAGCAAACAGATGGCTGGGAAACATGATGCTGTCGTTTTGGCAATCCGTTTTCATTGTACAGCCAATCAAGGTAAGATGATTTCAGTCTGTTGAGCTATATCTGTAACCAACTGCCATGTATTCCTTATATTTATAAGAATAAAGGTAACATCTCCACACTTTTAATGCAAAACCCTATGCTTAAAAGTGACAGTGTTGAAAAAAGAATTCATTTGATAAAGCGGTAAAGTATTGCTCCACCGTTGTTCTGAGTACTGAATTCATATAAGGCAAAATACAAGGTTGCGACTCTTGCTTATTTTGCCATTTAAGCACTTTAAAATAAACCGTTTTTTTGTACAGGTTGTTATTTTTGCCATGTTTATAGCGACAATTGTGAAGAAGCCCGACCAACAAGTTTTGGACAGCGTCGATTCCCGGGAGATCAAAGAAGCTGACAAGCAATTTTTAAACGTTTGTTCAGAAAACTTGGGTGAGCAATAACGCATTCACCATGGCTTGAGCCTAAACGTTGTCGCAGTTTGTGGAGCAAATATTTTCTCGGACGATAAAAAGCAACAAAAAGTCTTTCTCCAACAGCTTAGACGACTGGTTATTGAATAAACGAAACTTGACATACGTCGGAAAAAATTGCAGAACTTGCAAGTGCAATACACAAAGGTTTGGAAACAAACGACTTTTTGTAAAAGTATTTGTGGCTGTTAAAGCAATAAATTAATAAAGATACTTTAGGTGGAGTAGGTTGGCATGTTTTTTTCAATTTGTTCAAATTTTATTTTTCTCGTTTCTGCTTGCCCTTTTCTCTTAGCGTTTGACTACTATTTCATTACCATCGCTTTGCTTAAAGTGTTCCTGTGTGTTGGCAACAGTTATTTAAATTTCTTAGCAATTATAATAATTCATTACTATGGCGTATAATGGAGACATAAAACAGACTTGGAGTCGCCACAAGTTCTCTAATGTAACCGGTAGTTATCTGTAACTCTGAACTCGTTCTCCTCAGAGGCGGAGTTGCAAGAAAAAGAACTACGAGACGTGGTGCCACCAAAGCCTCCCAGCAAGCGCAAACTACGCAAAGCTCGACGCCTGCGAGCCAAAGAAAAACAGATGTCGGAGATCATCTGGGACGTAGTTTCATACTTCATGTACATCATGGTTTTGCTATTTCTCTGCCATGGCAACCGAGACTCAAAAGGACAAGTGATCAACGAACACCTCAAAAAGACTTTTGTCGAAGGAAAATACGGTTTAAAATCGGTATGTTATTTCCTTGAGTAGATATAAGCTATATGAATTTACTTGCGTATGTGCGACGCATTTCAAGCTGCTACGAACTACAAAGTAGTTATCTGCACAAGCAGGAACACGGAAAATTATTTTATTGCGTAAGTAGTCTCAGTTTCAACTACAGATGTTTGAAGCTGGACGGAAGAAACATATGTTACAACTTTACTCTTCCATGTTTACCTCACAATTTTTATATGACATCACGTATGCAACTGCCACCATATCGATTTTTGAGCTGGCAAGGGATCAACCATGGAACTGGTCTAACCAAATAACAACCATGACAATTACAGCACCTGTTCATAAAATTCTAAGGTCTCATTTGGAAAACGAGTCTGTAGCAGGTCACTTTGTGGTTTAATTTAGAGTGAAATTGGGGTAGACTTGCACATTGATGGTAGACTGCAGCAGGTAGTAACATCAGCATGATTCGGTAACGGACAAGTGCGCCGTAGAGGGTCAGGTAAAACTTACCGTCTACATTCTAATGCACAGTATAAGAAAGCTGGCACCGAACAAGTGTTGACATGCTGGTGCCAAGCCACGTAAACCGCAAGTAAAACTAAATTTAAACGATCGTGCGTATAACAATCATCTAAATCTTGGTGAAACATGAAAAATCTTCTTAGTTCAAAGTTTGAGAAAAAATAATGTTGGTTTGTACTCGAAACTTCCATTTTTACATGCAAATAGGCCTATTGTTTTTGAAACAACGTAAGTATTATACCTCCGCGTTCATTTCTCAATTTCAGTCTTTTGATTTTTTCCCGCTGATTTATGACTGCAAGCTACATAAACAGTAAAGCAAGAGTGATAAAAACAGTCACTTTGGTCTGGCCTGCTGGGTTATTATCATCGGCAGATGCTCCACATGCTGCGAAATATCTTCAGTGGGACGATAGCACCGTATTTTAATTGACGCACTGCCAGTCTGCGATGATTTGTGATGTTTTGTTTCCCGACAAGAAGACGCGTTATGCACATGGGTGGCGGAGCAAGGGGATTTGGGGGAAACGGATGTTCTACTATTTTTCAAGAGGATGTCGAAAATGGAAGGAACTAATTTTTGTTCCTTTACTAATTTTTGTTCTTTACTAACATTTGTTTTTCGTTACAAGGTACATCAACTTCAAAATTTTCTGAGTACCTAACCATGTTGATAAGGCAAGATTACTTGTTGCGTCGTTGTACCGTACACGCGTTGCACCGTCTTTCACTGATAGTCTGATGCAAAGCATGTCTGCGATAAATTAATTAACATTCTGTTATCAATAAGGAAGCTCGGAATGGTCGTGTGTGCAGTAAAAGTTTAAAATGTTACGTAGTTCCAAATACACATTGCTCGGACAAGAGGTTGTTGCAAAGAGTTATAAATTATACAAATTCGTACGAACGGATATGATAAGGTTTTTCAATTTATAAAAATCGGCATTACTTGAAAATTGATACCAATCTTGTTTGCGCAAATTGAGAATCCTTACCACCGCAGGTTTGCTTCATAGAGAACAATGTATCTCTTGGAGCTAATGGTATAAAAATGTACTGATGAAGTATGAAATTATTTGCGATAGAATCAGGCAGCGAGCGTGGGTGAGTTTTCATATTTAAATCATTTTAGAAGTTGTGCAAGAAGAGCATTCCAAGGTTGAATAATCACTGAAGACGCCACACAATCAATGAACCGTGATTTAGGCAGTAAACTCTCTGGACTATAAAATTCTCTCTGTCTACCCTAGTATAAGCTCGTAGCCATGGGGGGGCAATCGGGGGCAGCGGCCTTCCAAATTTTTGTGTGTTTCACCAAATTTTGCTGCACCCAGAAAAATTTGTTTTAAACATATAATAAAAACAAAAATCTGTCCCACCTAAAAATGAAGTTTGCCTCCCAAAATCTTAAAACCTAGTTACGGGCTTGTCCTGGTAGTGTACACTAGAAAGGTAGCGGAGTTGTCAACCTCACAATTTCGACATTGAAAAAGCAGTAGAAACCAAACAAATTGAGAGATTGTCAACTCAAGCCACTTGATCACAGGTTCCTGGGGTCGATGAATGTGATTTAAAGGATTGATAGGGTTTGCTGACATTCCGATAACTACTACGATGATTAAAACTTTATTTTAAATATTTCTTCCAACATATCTTCTTGAGGGCTGCGTAACCTTTATTAGGATGCACTAGGGGTCCCTGACTCACAAATGTTTACAATACGCTGCTCTAGATGTTTGTGGCTTTTAATGTAAATGAGTAAAATTTTTCACCATTTACTGTTCCCGTTCCGGGAGACCAATATCCTCAGAAGCACGTACATTTTTGGTAGGAGTCGTTTTTAAGAAGTATGAATGTTTTATTTGTCTATATCTGTTTCCTATAACCCTGGTGCTTTGAGATTATATTAGTTAACGGCAATGACATTCACAAAAAAGACCTACTCTTCATCTTGCTTCAGTGTGACCATCTCAAGATCAGTGAAATCCACTGTAGTCACGTGGTGTCACGCAACCAGGTTTTCTTTCGAAGGTCTTACACTCACCATCATGTTTCCCACTGTCCCTCAAACAAAATTTCTGTCTCCGTTCCTAGTTTTTACATCAGTAGCTTGTGACGAATTTAAAAGTGTTGTTGCACGTTGTGACATTCTGAAATGCTCCGATGCTGCACAGAAAACTGATAGTTGTTCAACGTGAACCACAATATAAGGATATGCTTTGGCTGTTATCACCTGCTATCACCACTCCCAAACGCGATTGAATAAGGGATGGGCGACCGCATTTTGTAAATACATCAGAGCAAAAAGTAGAAAAAAGTTGTTGAGGTTAAATTCTTGCACAACCCTAAAAATAACGGACTCAGTAAAGACAATGTGTCTTTTTGCATTCCTCTCTTGATCTAGTTTAACTTCAAATTTATGGGTCACTGGTCAGTAGACAAGAATTTGGGGGAGGTGAAATATCTGAAGTTATTTTAAAGCGTGTTTGGACTGCACCAATATTAGCTGCTGTGGCGACGCGTTATTGCAGGGGTTCCCAGCCTTTCTCTTGCCATAACGGTTATGGAATGCCAAATACAAGAATGTGATATTAACGTTTTGCAAGCAACTCAAAAAGGAATGATAACTTGCTCAAGTGCCATTTCACGCACATTAAATCAACTCATTTTCGGAAATTTTTGCTAACGCAGGTGACCACAGTCGAATACTTTTGGCGCTTCGTGGATAAGACTTTGCTTCCTAATCTCTACTCTTCGTACTGGTACAACGGTGCAAGGAAAACATGGAGGGAAAGAAACTTTCTAAGCGACGAACAGTCTTATCGCGTCGGTCCGGCCAGATTTCGACAGATTCGCGTAAAACCACGTAAGGATGTTTTGATATGTGCACTTTTAAAAATTTAAGGCATAGCGTCTAAATATCAAAAGCGCTTATTGCCCCGCACTGAGAGTGCCCAAACGAGAGTTCTGTAGTTTTATTAAAAAATGAAACGGATTGCAAACCCACAAACAGGAAAGAAGTCGGAAGTGTTGGAGTTCAAACGTTCTGTTTGGTGAATGAAATGCATTGCACAAGAATGCCATTTTTCTGTTTTAACAATTTTCAGTTCTTTTATGTATTCGTCGATGAAATAGCGAAGATTATGACATTGAAAACAAATAACGCGCTATAAATCCCTTTAACGACCGCAAAAGCCAATAAATTGGCTCTAGGTTTTTTGGTTATAACTCGCCAGCCGCTTACGTCACAATTTTCCCATTTTAAATTTGGAAAAGAGTCTTTGTTTCAGCGAAAACCCGGGTTTTATAGAGTAAAGCGCATACGCATTATTTTTGCTCTCGCGTTCTGGCTGCCCTGCATTGCACAAACACATTTCGATGCAAGCTTCGAATGTTCTCGAACAATGAATTTGCAAAAAACAATTTCAGAGTTGTGATGCAGCACCTGCAAGCTGTTGCGCAAGTTGTCATGAGTTTGTTATGTTGGCGGTCATGCAAGTCGCCGCGAACTTTTGCTGCGCTATTTTTTTCTCGCAATCAAGCAAAGGCAAGCGTATGTTCCTATGCACTACCGATGCCAAATTCAGTTTCATGCAACCATGTATATAGGAGAAAATTACGCATTGATACATCGACAACAAAGTGCATGATCATGACTGCCATTCTCATTGCGCAGCGCGCATTGCCTGGTGTGGCAGCTGTCATACGCGATATCACTTATGCAAGCGCGTTGTAACAATGACTTTAATGGACGTTTTCTTGGAGCATTCAAGTGGCGCCAAGCAGAGGCGAGTTTTCATTTTCGGGGCCCTAGGCTATTTTAAATTGGGAGCCCTTCTGGAAGGTTCGCGACGTCTGATGTCATACAAATTAGCACTACACGTGCTCGTTACATTCACCGAACAAGTTGTTCCAATTCATAAACATATTGGCTTACTTTATTCTGAATTGACTCTATATGTGGAACGAAAACAGTCGCAATGAAACTAACGGAAAAGGCAGCGGGGAAGTTATCTGTCCACACTCCCATTACATATTTATTGAGTACAGTGCCGAATTAAGGTAGTGCGGCGCCCTAAGTTACAAATACACTTGAACAAGGGAACAACTGCTAAAACAAATACTGTGGGCATCCGTGTGACTACATTCCGTAAGTACGAAAAACGTGATCCTAAATAGCAGCTAGTGGCAGTGACGTAACCAGCCCAAAATTTTGGGGGGGCCAAAATGTTTGATTTTAGGCGAAGAACACTGTTTTGTTTGGAAAAACGCCTCTCAAAGCACAAAATGACGATATTTTCTAAACATCTGGGGGGCATGGCCCCTTTGGCCCCCCTCTGGTTGCGCCTATGATCAGTGGACATTATGGGCAACCTATCCTGTTTGGCAAAAATGTATATACTGTACGCATTTTTACCAAGAAGGGATATATTATTGTACAGTGCACAGTAACTTGGGCTTCCCGACTCGTCAACATATTTGATCACTGCTATTCTAGACAGTGTAGTCTCAGTATGTGTCGAAGTCAGCTGTCAAAAGCAGCAAACCTACTGCTTAAGAGTGTATTTACTAGTTTTTGCCATAGCAACTTCGTTTATGATACTGGTAATGCGTATTTCGCATATAGACGTTCATGCTCTGTACTCTTTAAAATCAGGCTGTTCAGCTTGTTTTGTCTAATGGTGCTCGTTTGTCATTCTACCATCTTTAAGTTTACAAAAGGATCGTTCTCCACTGCAGTTGGTTACTATGAGAGATAAGCGCGCAAGTCATTTCACACATTTATGAAAGAAGACTCCAAATACACTACCCAAAGGCTAGTGAATAGATGACACATCCAGGGCTGCCAATGAGATTTTTCAAATTCTGTATATATACACAGTAATCAGGAGTAGATATTAGGGAAGACAAAGACTTATTGAGACTTTGGCATTTAGTTTTTGCACTGTTTTGTTACAGAGCTTATTAATCACTCTCGAGCAGGCCTGGCCAACCCGCGGCTCTTTGCCCGGTTTCATGTGGCTCTTAACGTGAATACCGCATTTATTCGTGTGGCAAAATTTTGCACCAATTGTTCACCTTAATTATTGGGGTGCGACTTACACGCGCATTGCATGGAAGCGTGCTTGGTGGCTTGTGTAAGCACATGCACACGCGGGCGCATTTACGCGACACACGTGTTAGTTACCGTGTTGCGTGGAAGCGCGCTTTGAAGAAATGGCGTGATGTTCATGTGTGCCCATGTGTATTATGCGGCTCTTAGCCCGGTTTCATGTGGCTTTTACGTAATTATCAGTTTTCGCACTAGATAACATCCATAACATTAAATGGCTTATAAAGTTCTGTCATGTCATGTTGGTGTGTGATATTTACAATAAACCTAGCTGAGCAAAGGTATGTGTGTCAGGAAGAGATGGTGTGATGTTCATGCGTGCCCATGTATATGATATGACTCTTTGCGGTAATATAGTAAGAAATGTGGCTCTTGGTCTCGGGCTGGTTGGCCACTTCTGCTATAGAGCCATACTTAATAAACTCTGAAGCAAGTCATGTGTTTTTCCAAAATAAAACAAAATTATGGGCAAATGTGCCAAAAGGGGCCCTCAACAACTTTACTTGTAGACAAAGAACAATTTTAAATCAAATGACTTTAAACAATTGACAATGTGAAATCTACCTTCATGCAGAAGCAAATCCCCAGACAAAATGAAAAATTCAACTTACTTTCAGCGAATGAAATTTCTTTACATCATGTGTAGAATATAGCGCCCCCTTTCTGAGAGTTTGCCTCGGACAACTGCGTACCCTTGCATATGATAAAGAACAAATTTCACACAAAGAACCGCGAGGCCTGTACCAATTGCTACATTTGCTACTATTGTTAATCCGGCACTGATCGAGTACCTCACTGGCCTCGTGCAATCTGAAAAATAGATTAAAGCGTTTTGGTCCACACATACAGTGCATAACAATAACCAATACTCAACGCCATATAAAAAGAATGCTCATCGTCATTCACTTCAATCCTTCGCGCTCATTCTTCTGTAGAGATCTTTTGTTAGCGGCATAGTAAAACAACCTGCGTTGAACAAAAATTAAAATATAACTGCGTACAGAAATACTGGAAATTGTCCTTACTCTCAAAATTTTGGGGCCCCCAAAAATCGGGGGCCCTAGGCTTGAAGCCTTTTTAGCCTAATGACAAATCCGCGCCTGACGCCAAGCCGAAGCCTGTATTGAGCACTTTCTGGGATGGTTGAGGTGGACGTAGTCGTCCATGAAGCACTACTGTGATTAATCCGGTGTGCATGAATCGACCACTCAATGGTCGTGAGTCCATTATCTCATTTGAGCGAACCATACCCCTCTGAACAATGTTTGTGTCTAGAGAATGAATACCATGCAACCACCTTATAGCTGTTGCAAGTAAAAACGTATGACTATGTACATTTTAAAAAATATGGACATGTTTAGCCCATTGCACAGATCTGTATAAGTGGTTTCATATTTTAATAAGAGATGGTTTATTTACAGATTTATGCCCGGTCACGGGTACAAATCGACAACTTTGCCGCAGCCATTTTTATACTCACGAAGAAGAAAGGAATGACTACGACCGCGGCTGGCAAACAATCAGCAATGCTACAAAACCCTCGAATGACAGTGACGTAGACGACCTCACAGCTGTGGCGTGGAAGCATCAAACTTGGAGGGAGTTAAAGGGCGTTCCATTCATGGGTGGAATAACCATGTATCCCGGGGGTGGTTACTCAGCTGAGCTTGGCGTGAATTATGAAGTGAGTGGTGGCAATATCGTGTGCGCTGCGTAGGCCATTTGAATCTCAGCCTACATAATGAAAAACGTTTTATTGAGCAGTCCGGAAAGATGATAACCTCATCACTGTTTGAAAACTCGTGGATCGACTATTACACAAGAGCAGTATTTTCGGAGTTCACTTTATACAATCCAAATGTCAACCTCTTCACATCTGTCCAGCTTCTGTCGGAGTTTCCGCCCACTGGTGCGGCTGTCACTTTTACAAGCATTGTCACTTTCCGTCTTTATCACTACATCGGGGCATACGGAACGGTTATGGTCTTCGCCCAGGTAATTCTGCTTGCTTATTTATTGTAATTTAATATTACCCGCCTTATACGCAGCCGGTGCTCTTTCGAATGGCCAGGTATAGAAGTTTGCGTTGTATTTAAAATAACACCTAAGTATGCCTCGCAAGTAGTGATCCACGTGTTGACTGTTTACTTGACCGGCTAAAAGGGCGGAACTTGTTGCTTCTGCAGGCAATTTTTGTGCTTCACTTGCTGTACTTCACTTTCCAAACATTCAAGAAGTTGTTTCGCACACGACTTGATTTTTTCAAGCAAGCTTGGAACGTTTTTGATTGCGTGATCATGATCATGGATTGGACGGCTGCGGGATTGTACGGTTTGCGCTTGGTGCTCACAAACATCACCATAAATGCTTTCCATCAGAACAAACGTGAGATCAAGGAAAATCACTTCTTGAAATGATTTATTGTTAGCAAAGTAGTACTAGTGGTCAAAATATGTCGTTTTAGAAACCATGATACAATGATTTATGATTCATATAGCTCAAAACCGTATTACTCAACTCTTTGAATTATGGCGTATTCAACAACTCGTTAAAGGAATACTGTATGTCTAATATTAAAAAGAAAAAATTTTTAAATCAAACAACTTTGTTGAGGATGGTTGTTCAAGCTCAAAAGGCGGAAATAAATACTTGAACTACGTTTGCATTGTTGCTTTGACTTACTTAGACACCCGAATCAGCGTTGGGCATGAAGTGGCAAGAATTGATACATTTATTTTCATGTAATAATTTGACAAAGCTCAAGAGTAAGGCCGTATCTTTGGTGAAAGATCAATTTCGGGATGGATTTCTATTTCACTGCTAACATCCTCGCCATAGACAGATTAATCATCGTCTTCTTGAGACACCACTTTATAAATGACTATTCTATATCACAATGATTCTTAACCTTTTCTCTGCCACGCCTCCTTTTTAAGCAATTGTCCTTTGTTTGAAGTCCTCCTGACTTTTTAAATAAGGATATTGGACGGAACACTTTTTCGTTCAAAAACTTCCCATGTTGCAGAACGCGTAAGAGCTCGCGGCCCGGTAGAAATTTATTGACACCACCCTGGTTAAGAACCATTGCTCTATCATGTAATGGTACGGCTAAAATCGCTTGCTCATGCATTTTGTGTGTGTTTATCATTCTCAGTTGACACTGAGACTACCAGCCTTCTTGTTTAGCAATTTATCTTTTAATGCATCGAATTCCACTTAAAATGCTACCGCTACGTTTTTACGGATGGGCCAAAAGAGGAGCTGCGGACTCCGCAGGGTTCAGGTGGAAGTGAAATCCTGAAACCTTTTTTTGTGCGGATGCGGAAAGGAGAGGTATTCTAGGCGGAGTCAACTCTGACATTCTCGAATTAGGTGGAGCAAATATTCCAGGGGATGGAGCTGATGCGGAGTCAAACATGAGTCATTGTCCATCTTTAGTAGCATACTTATCCAGCTTTTTCACTCTTTTTCTCTCATTTTCACACACTAAACAGGTCGCCAGATTTTCTGGTTGTTGTTTTATGTTGAATCCATCCCTTGCAATTGTCAGGTCACATATAGTCTAACACTGCTCTATTTATGATGACTAAGAACGTATAGGCAGTGGCACCCGAATTTTCCAGTTTCTAGTATCTTATTCAATAAATAATTCGTGTCTTGCATATAAAATGTAGAACATTGCAAAAAAGTCTTGCATGACAATAACTATGCCAAAAACCATTGGTAGAAATCGTGTAATATTAGTTTGGCTTCGTTTCTACTTGAAATATTAATGACCAATAACAATCAGATGGTTTTCCGAATTGCCTCACAAATTTGTAGAATATATCTAAACGTTTGTTTACATTTCTCCGCAGGAAAATTTGTTAACTTCCAACAAGTCATGACGGTTGATTCAATCGTTGGCTCGGTGCTTGCCGTCAGTGCGTTTCTTGGAATCATTCGCTTTCTCAAGTTGCTTCGATTCAATCGCAAAACAGGGATGCTGGCGTCAGTAATGAAGAACAGCGCTAAGCAGTGGCCTGGCTTCATTGCATTGTCTGCAGTTTTTTTCATTGCCTTTATTCATATCGGGTTGGTCACTTTTTGACTTTTTAACTGAGATTGTTTTGTTAATGTCTGAGTTCGCTCTAATCTAATTTGATTTTATGCAACAGGTACCTAATTTTCTGCTCATATTTGGTTGATTTTCGCTCCATATTTTCGGCAACAGAGACCATGTTTTCCACCATGATGGGTAAGACATTTTTCCTCATACTAAAGGACGTTCAGTAAAAATTTCAACTGTAACATTTTTGGGTGAAAACTTCGCCTGGTGGATTTATGATTTTCAGGCCGGCCTATTTACAAAGATCTACGCAACCTATACAGAATATTTGGACCGACGTATTACTTTTGCTTCTGTTTCACTGCTGCATTTATCGTCATCAACGTTCTAATTGCTATTATCAATGAGTCGTATGGCATTACACTTGAATCTATTGGAAACTTGAAAAACGAGTTTGAAGTCCTTGATTTTATGCTGAAACGATTCCGAAAGTGGAGTGGTATTGCAGCACTACAAACTGAAAAAGGTACACACAATTTTGTAGACTAAGCTCTTCAAACAGGCCCGCAACCAGGAGGGCTACCAGGCAATTGCCTCCCCCAGAAAATTTCAAAAACATGCTTGGTTGTTAGGTACAACAACAAGTTACAAACATCTCTCCTCTTCCCGAAAATGTCAGCTGGTTGCGGCCTTGTCTTCAAACATCACGGTTTTACTAATAAGCGATGTTGCATGGTTTTTAAAGATGCCAACGAGTCGTTGAGGAACATTCACTTGTTTCTTTCCCAACTCTTTTGCAATGGGAGCATGGTCGACAAATGAGCCTTAGAGAAATATTAAAATTTAGCATATATGAAGTTATCTGCTAGGTATTGTACTGATCCTTATTGCATTTTAGTTTCAAAGATGCACTGTGTACGATGTTTTGTTAATCTTGGAGTTCCTTTTCTTTCCTTCGCCCTTTCTTCCTGTTTCTTCAAATTCAATAAAACCAGTGTACATAAACTTGCGTTAAAAAGTTTTGCAGAATCATCTTCGCTTTAGTATTCGTTATTGGCGCGTACAATTACATTACATAACAACTTTTTTCCAGAAAAGAAAATTAGTCCTACCCATGCTTCAGGAGAAGAAGCTCCTCTTCCACCACTTCCATGTAAGCACAACAAAAAAGATTATTGTTGAATGGTGTATGCATAACCCATTCGGTGTATGTTATACGTTTACGCAAACAACAGCACACACTGCCGTGTTTTCTGTCAATCCGTCCACCAGGTAAAGTTGATAAACTAATCAAACGAATGATTTTGCGAAGAAAATCTTCAAAATGAAAGTTTTAGTTTAAACCCTGCATTTTTTACAACAAAATATATATATATTTTCACATTATTTCAACGAAGCCGAGAGCTTTGTTTGCATTGATCAACTTATTTGCAATTGCGTTTGCATTTACTATAATTTCGCTGAAAATGGTTACTTTTTTGCATGGTGGCTTTTGGCATTGCATCTGCTTATTAGCTGAGTCATATGAAACAATAAATCTCTTTCTATATACGAGTATATATATACCAGTTTTTTTTAAAGAAAATGTCAGGTACCCGGTATGGACCAGTAGGGACCCGATTTCTATGATTCTAGGGACCCGATTTTCTCTGATTCTAGGGACCCGATTTTCAATTCTTGGGACCCGAACCGGGTCCCTGTAAAAACATACAGGGTGGCCCAAAAGTAGATATAGCCTACAGTCGATGCGTTAGTTCGGGCCAAAAACTAGGCCCAAGATAAAAAAGAAACAGCTAGGAGGAATAGTAATGCAATTTTAAGTCAATATCTACTCTAACAAATATTTCGTGTCTGTGGTACTTATTCAGTAATGTGAAGAACATTGAATTACTTATGGACCACCCTTTATCAACACGGCGCCTGCACAAACGCAGAAAAATGGTTGTTACGATTGAACAAAACACGTAAAACGCTAGTGCTGTTTAGTGGTCGGGAGAGTTTCACATATTGAGCATTTTGTTTGTGTGATTAACGCCCAAAACGTATTCTGCATTCTTGAATGTTTCAAAGAAAATTTCCTGTACGCCAATCTGTTGAAACACACTATGACAATTATTTGTCAAGCATGTGACAATATTCCTTGTCTTGACCACAAAACCCTGAAAATCTATGAAATTGACTAACACCTGATGTGCTTGATTTATAAAAACGCGAAAGAAGTGGACTGTACTAGTAAACAATGATGGACTTAGAGTTGGGGGGCCCGAGGCAAGGCTGTAAAGGGGGCGTTCTGATGACGCCATCATACTCAGTCAACCGTGATAAGATCTTTTCACCAATCCTAGGAAGGGGATATGCGGGTCGCGGTTTTATGCACTTCTCTATGCCGCATTAGGGATTATGGTTAGGGGATGGGGGTAAAACTAGCTTTAGTGTTAAAATTTCGTGTAGTGGTTAGATTTAGTGTTATTTTCCCAGCAGATTTGGCGGGAAATCTTCGGCGAGCTCTGTGTAGTGTTTGTAAAAACTTACCAGTGTTCATTGACTAAAAATGCGGTAGTAAACAAAGAATATTAGATTGCGATTTACAGTAAACTTAATATAAAGGCAAACTGAGTTTGATATAGATCAATGGAGTACAAACCAGGTCTATGTTTGAACACAAGAAAACTCTTGGTATTTCGTATGCACTACATGCTCTTAAAGCAGGGACCCATTTTTACAGTCGTCCAAACCATATTATGAGAAGCTTCATTCTCTGACAGTGAAAAAAGATATCATTTGCTATAAATTTTGGCTCTTACTCGATGGGTCTTTTCAGAACTTTTTGGAACGAATTTTAACCCGCAGTCTTTTCAAAGGTATTTAATTTGGTTTGAAGCTTTTCTTTATGTACACATTAAGGATGCTGCTTGGGGCCCTGTGAAAGCAGAGTAGGCTACTTACACATTGCAGTGGCGCTTGAGGGCCCTTTGAAAATAGAGTACATGTACATTGCAGTTGATATTGGAGGCCTTTTTGAAAGCAGAGTACCTATACATTGCTGTTGTGGGACCATTTGAAAGCAGAGTACCTACACATTGCAGTTGCTGTTGTGGGCTCTTTCAAAAGCAGAGTACTTACGCATTGCAGTGGCGGTTGGAGACCGTTTAAAAGCATTACAGTGGCTACTGGGGGTCCCTTTGAAAGTGTAGCACATACATATTACATTTGCTATTGGGGTCCCTTTTAAAGCAGAGTTCTTACACATTGCAGTTGCTGTTGGGGCCCTTTTGAAAGCAGAGTATCTGCACAATACAATTGCTGTTGAGGGCCCCTTGAAAGCAGAATACTTACACATTACATTTGCCGTTGGGGGCCCTTTTAAGGCAGAGTGCTTGATTATGATGTACTTTGGAAAATATTATATGAGCGGATAATAAGTTTTTCACCAAAAAGGAGGAAAATTTATACCCGAGACACGTTGGAAGGGCCCTAAAAACGCCCGAGGCAAGTGCTTCGCTCGCCTCCCCTTAAACACACCACTGATAGTAAGACCTCTCCACCATGGCAACGCAGTCCAATCAAATTGCAAATTGTTTTACTGGGAAACCGATTTCGCGTAATTTATGCATCTTCAGGCCTATAAATTGCAAGCAAAAGCTTAAGAGTGAAATGATTAAAAACACGCAATGACCATAACACCTGTCTCACCGACGCCGAAAACAGAACTAACGCCAATAATGGAACGGCTGGCATCAAGCAAATCGACGGTGAGTCAAGCAAACATGTTTTCGGCGCCTGTGGCCTGCTCAGCTAAGAACCGCTGGCCACCCCTACTGGCCTGTAAATTACGTAGCTTGTTTAATTTTTTAAGCGTTTTTCTTGCACAACCAGTTTTTTAAGTTCTTCTCTTGCGTCCGCACGTTTCAAACGTTTCTGGAAAGCTGGGTTAGCAGGAATTTCCTCTCCGTGTCGTTGAGAATTTGAAGGCCATAGGCTTACTGTGAGTTTTCGAGGAATCAGCCTGCCGTGCTCTGCTTTGATCACTTTGCGCTGATTCGGAGTTGCACATCATATCTACATTTCGGCAGCAAGCCTCCACAAGGGCAACGCAGTCAAATCAAATCGTAACTAGTTTTGATATGATTGTAGTGAAAGGATTGCTATTATACCAATTTTTTCAGATGAATGTGACCTTTCTCGAGGTAGCAATATTGTGCAAATGCAGAAAACTTTTGACCAATATTTTTACAACCTCGAAACAAAATACAGCAAGTATTTGAGCTTGGAAGAAATTAGAGATGAAGTGATTGGAGAAGTAAGTACCTGCCCTTGGCTCTGACTTTCAAACTTTATGTGAAACAGACATTTATTTTACAGAACAGAGCGGAAAGCATTGAACTGCGTACATAAGTTGGTGATAACTATGCTTCGTAGTTACATTGTATTTTGAAACGAATGTCTTGCTTTAGATTTTAAAAGAACGTTAGGAGCGTTTGATATGAATCGCAAACAAACTTTAATTGTATGCTTAATTTTCGTTTCAGATGAGAAGAATTCCTCGACATAATCACAGCATTCAGCGAGGTCCGTAATTTTGATATTGGACAATACCGTATATCTGAGAAAATTATATTTTTTGTGTTAATGTAAATATGCGCTTTGACAGCCGTAAAACAACTTAAAAGTGGCAAAGTTTTTCCTTTTTGCATAATTCTAGCAAAAGTAAATTAGACGTGTCGTTCAAAGAGACGGCACCTGATCTTACCAAAAACCACAAACACCCAAGCCATTGTAGCAACAGCTATACAACTCACATAAATCAACCTGCATTTGCACGTCACAAAAAAACCTAAAAGTCATACCCAGCTCCTCAAAACCAGAGTTTTGTTAACACGATTAACTTATATTTCAAATGGGAACTCTTAGATCATTAACCAAGATGTGCTTTCTGACATGAACGAAAATTATGTGCAAAGTTACAGCCGCTACGACGAGTGTTTTTCGGTTTTAGAAGAAATGCTGTTAACGGAAGTTCAATTTGTGTATCGCAAGAAGTTCAATTTGTGTGATGTGAGGTTCCGCGTTTAAGTGAACATGTAAAAAGACACATTTTATGGTAAAAACTGCAGCAACGTTTTTTGCAGTAAGTCGTATTTTTAATCCTTCACTAAACTTACGGGAGTTTTACCATCTGCGCCTTTGGGTAACTTTTTTTCAGCGAGTTACAGTAAAAGCAGAAAAGCGATTTGTGCGACTTTGTCACGAATATAACTTCAACCTGATATATGTTATATAAAGAAAATAGTTTACTGCTCGGTGTATTATGCAACATGAAACATTGATGTTACTTCCCACACAGTAGAGAATGTTTCAGCAAATATAACAAGCATAGCGAGAAAATATTACAGTAATCCATGACAAAAAATCAAAAATGTAGGACTGTATATCTGAGAAATCAAAAATGTAAATAAAATAAATCAAAAATATAATAAACCTCACTTTATCGAATAAGCAATGTGTCGGATTGCTCACTGTCAAACTGTGACATAGCTTGCTTGCTGCTAACAAAAAAAAGTGTATGTGTGCATAAAAGGCAGGATGGCAATTCTTCTTGCCCTTTGCAGGGGTGCTGCGTCGCAGGCAGCAGGTACAACAGGCTCGCACAAGTGATGGCAATTCACTCAGCGTGCAAGTAGGAGCCAACAGCAAAGACGCCAGCTGCGAAGACACCCATTTCAAGCTGCCGCACAACATCAAAGCGACATCTTCAGCATATTTGACGGAAGCTCTTGCATCGAGTGGCAAAAGCAGTGATTGTTAGCATCACTTGACGTGTGTGTTGACAGCTAAATGCACGCCACGTCTTGAAAGCATTTTGGAAGTCATGTTGAATATTGTGCTGATATGTGACTGCTCTTGTTTAAATTTGTGAGTATTAACCAGGGATATGGAGCCGGAACTCAAATTTTAGGCTCCGACTCCAGCTCCAGGCATCTGACAATTTCGGCTCCGGCTCTGGCTCCAACATCTAGAAGTTCGATTTGCTCCATTGAAAACCAAACACCATTGTAACATTTGTACAACTCGATTTCCCCACAAACTATGTCTTTGTAACCGGAACCTAAACTTCAGGCTCCGGCTCTACCATCTATGACCTTTTGGATCCGGCTCCAGCCATCCAAAATTGCTTGGGCTACGGCTCCACAGCCCTAGTATTAACATAGTTGTATGTACATTAGTATCTACGTAACATTGCAATGTCCATTTGTAACTGTCAGTGTTGTAGACCAGACTTTAACCCCAGAAACCGAGACTTGGATCAAAATTTCAGTTTGAAACTTTGTCGAAAGAGTCGAAGTGAGACCGTCATTCGAGACCTAGACTAACCTAAACCAGTCTTAAGTCTTGTCCCGAGACGTTGTAAGAACAAATCTCGAGACTCTATCAAGGTTCACTGGCTACTTGTTTACATTTTTGAGTGTGACGCTTCTGTAAACTAGCTCGTGAGCTGTACATCATGACGGTACCTTGTCCAAATTTTTGTCGTTGTCATTTCTGTCTGCAGTGGTTTGGCAGAAGGCATTGTTCCCAAACTAGCTTTTACGCAAAACACGTATTCTACGCATCTGCAAAATTGGCGTGTCTACCACGTATCGTGCTTCAGCGCGTAGGTAGTTAAGATTCTTATCCGAGTTTCTGGGTACATTTTCGGTGTGTAAAGATGGTTTCTTACAAGGTACAAAACCTGTTAAGGTGACTTATAGATGTGGAAACTGCTTACATTGGTGTTGTTGTAATATGTTGATAACTGTTGATGTGAGCATGTTGTTCGATCATTGATGCAATTTAGAATGGTTAAAGTTGTGATCGAAAGGCTGCAGTTTGCCGTGTACGATAAATACGGTAAAGATTATTTCGCGCTTCGAAGAGAGCCAACAAGATTTTTGGAACTTGCGAGTTGCGAATGACGCACGGCACGTGTGTTATAAAACAACTTTCCGTCAGCAAATTCTGCCAGAATTCTTTTTTCGTCAGCGTACGGTGATAAAAAGCTAAAATCCACGAATGTCAACACACTGAGAAGTTTGTTCAAAGATTTATACATGCGTTTATCTCAGACTCAAGGCTCCTATCCCAGGAGATATTAGGCTACCAGCAGTACACAAGCACAGAAAAACAATCATGCGTAGCACGAAGGAGCCGTTAGTTGATACGCGCGTGCTATACTAAAGAACTAACACTGAAACAACGCACCAACGACTAATGTAAACTCTCATAAGTTTTACAAAATGAGAAATCCATGAAGATTTGTGAAAAGCAACCGACTGTTGGATAGGCAGATAAAAGGTCGGAAAACATGCAAACCCCTGAACAAATGCATGCAAATTATTTCTGAACATGGCATCAAATGTCTTGATGAAATGGGTAGTCTACCCGATGCTGACGAGTGACGAACACTTGGGCTACATTCTGGAGAATATTATTCGAAATTCGATAGGCTCTGTCCAGTTGTTTAATACTAGTGCGCACCAGTTCTAGAAATGGCAGGCAATAACCACAAGCTAAGTAAATTTTAATTTAGGTGAGCACTGAGAAAAGGTGCCTCTGATCCTGTTCACCACGTATAGAGTGATTTCACTTGTCCCGAATGTCACTATCATTCTTTAATGGAGCAGTACCAGTGGCGGCTCATGACTGTTATCCGTGGAGGTACTGCAACTTCTCCTAACAAAGATTTTATAAAGACTAACCAGCATCACGTCTTCCTCGGCAGCATGTAGGCTACTGTTATGTTATGACGTATCATTTCTTTTTCTTCGAATCAATTGTGTGGCGTCTGTCTACTGCAAGGTTTCTTAACCTGGGGTGCTAGCGATTTCAGGGGGTGCTGGGGAAGGTCACATATGTGGCGGTCAAAGGTAAAAGGAATATGATGTATTGCACTTGTCTTTACTTTATCCTTGTAGTAACCAGGTGTTAGCCGATGATAGGGGATACTGGACAGCTTAGGCACGACCAAAAGGGGTGCTGAGGTAGAAAAAGGTCAAGTAACGCTGGTCTACTGTATTTCTATGCTATGTTGTGTGAAATGCTATGACGTGAATGACTGTTGAGGCACTGGCATAGGCGTACGGAAAGGCATTTCACTGGGGGGGCGGAAAAACTTTGTCCTGAAAAGAACCTTTTTAGTTTAATCCGAATGGGGCCTGAAACCTCTTGTAAATCTGTTCTATACAGATGAATTCGTTTATAATGGCTTCGTCTGTAACGTCAATTCGCCCATAATGTTATATTTTGTTCGGTCCCGATGGCATCAATTACATGCATTTCAATTCGCTTATAACGTCAATTTGGCAATGTTTTTTATCCCCTAGAGGTGCCGTTATCGGCAAAATCTATAGTTACCTTGCTTGTTAACTCAAAGGCAGAGCCGTATCAGCCGCAATCCATAGCCCGCAATTGGGGGGCACGCTGTCACAGGGGCCAAAGATTCAGTCCCGTCACCACTTAACCTCCCAAAGAAAGCTTCGATCCCCCAAATTGAAATATGAAGCACCAGAAATCAGTGAAGTTAGGGGGGCGTTTGAAAGAAAAGTGCTTGTACATTACAGTTACTCTGGGCCCCTTTGAAAGCAAGGTATTTACACATTACAACTGCTTTTGAGGTCCCTTTGAAAGCAAAGTAGTCTACTTATAATTACAGTTGCTGTTGGGATCTTTTGAAATCAAAGTACTTTACACATTACAGTTGCTATACTGTTTTGGATAAAGTGAACTATCCCTAAATACAATTTTAAATACGCGTATAGTGGACGAAAGTCAGCAAAATGTGGTGAGATGATTCCTGGATGCAGACGATAACCCAGATTCTCACCAAAACCCAATTATTACTTTTTGGCCCATATACAATTTTCCTTGAAATTTGCATGCAAATTCATTCCGTGGTTTTTGCATTAAGTCGACAAACCAACAGGCAAAAAGTATACGAAAACAATTAATCTCCTTTGCGCAGGAAATAATGTTTTTCCAACATATCAACCTCAAGGAGGGGGTTAACCCCATCCTCACTTGAGTACGCCCTTGATCCAGGCGCACATGCTTTGACCGGCCTCATGTTTGCTCCTTGCATGTGTCAGGGCTTGATACAGATGAAAGTCATTATAACCAGTCACGACGTTGGTCCAGATCAGAGGTGATCACGGAGCCGGAGTGCTGGAGTCGACTCCGGAAGGAGTTTACGATTTTTTCCGAAGCCGGAGCAGGACCCGGAGTAGGATTTTTGAATGAAAACCGGACCCGGAGCTGGAGCAGGAGTGATAATTTCAGTTTTTGCAGGAGTCGGATAATTAATTTCATGAAATTTAAATTTTCTCTGAACGGCTAATTGTTAGATTAATATATCGCCCTATTCTCTTGGATAAATTCGTCAGTCATTAGTTCAGGCTGTTAAGGGTGAGTGAGGGTGGGAGACTGGTGGTCTGTGTTCTGATCTGATTGGTGCATAGCGTATGCTCAACTGCTGTATCACACTCACCTGTCGTCAGTTATTGGAAGTTTTACCTCTTTGCTGGGTCGTGTTTTGAGAAGTATTCACAATTTGTTAGTTTCAGTGAAATGTAGAAGACAACAATGCATGTAATATGTATCTTTACATTATGCAGCAACACCAACAGCAGTGAGCAGTGCAGTTTCAGTCAAGCTAGCAGAAATGCAGTTCAGGCTATTCCTAAACATGCCATTATCATCTTGCAAGTTCAAATACAATAAAAGAAATAGTAGTTGCCTTTTTCTTGTTTCATTGTGCTTGTGCCTAAATCACAAAGAGTTAAATAAAAAAGTTATTTACTTTTTTTTCACATGGTTCACATGAGACTTTTTTTTCACATGGTTCACATGAGATTTTTTTCACATGGCTCATGGTTCACATGAGAACAACTTATGATTCTATTTGTTGGTTGCAAGTTTGGTAGCATGGTGGATATTTTGCCTCATGAGGCAAAATCAGATGTACGATACACAAATACAAAATGAGTTAGGGTTTAAAGTTAGGGAAAACCTGCAGTTGACCAACACAGACAAGAAACCACTACCTGCTTGCCAGCACTAAACGTAAAAGCATGACAATACTCATCCATATTGGCTAACCACAAAATAGTTCAAGCAGATATTTTACCTCATGTGGCAAAATAGACTCTGCTTTCAAGAGTGTAAACAGGAGTCGGAGTTTCGGAGTGTAAACAGGAGTCAGAGTGCAAACTTCCAATGAGCTCCGGAGCAGGAGCTGGAGTCCCTTTCTTAGGAACAGGAGCAGGAGTCAAAAAAAGTGACTCCAATCCCTCTGGTCCAGATTACACACTACATGGGCGCAATAAGGTGGGGGACACGGGGGACGCATCCCTTCCCCAGTTTTCAGACAGTGGGGATATAATATGACATGCGTCCCCCACATTTTTCTCTTTAGGTTTTGTAATATATTGGTTTCACACCAAGCTGTCCCCCTCACATTTTACAACAAAATTTCGCTTATGCTACATTAGCCCAAATAACACGGATCACCCCAAGTGAATATACACTGAATACACTGTACTGAACATTTTTTCACCGTTCAGGATTTTTGAGCAAATTGCGCTTGCCCTGAAAAACAGACTGTGCTCTGAATTCACTGTATTGAATATATATTTTTTATCATTCAGGAATTTTGAGCAACTTGCACTTGCCCTGAAATTTTTCAAGTCAGCCCCCCCCCACCGCCTTGTACGCCTATGCGTGTTATAGTTGTATGTCATTGCGCAGATCTATACATCTACCACACACGTTCCTGCCAACGTTTTTGCACTTCTGTCAAGCGTGACATCTGATGCGACGGACTACATAGCGATAAGCCCCGCCCATGGAACAGCCATTCAGCGCCGCTTTCCAGCCGTTTTGAAGCGTGACTGCCTGGCCGTTTCTAATCATGTGTTATATGTCATTGCCCTGACACAAACCCTAACCCGACACACGTACCTAAACACTAAACCCTGAGCCCTAATCATCAGTTTTCTATGCGTATTTGATGTGTAGAATATCACTCTGTGCATGCGCACATGGCGTGAAGTCAGAAATTTCGCTTGACACCGGAGCCAGAGCAGGACCCGGAGTCGGAATTTTCAAAAAGAACAAACCCGGAGCAGGAATGTTTTTTTTTTCAGTTTTTACAGGAGCCAGATAATAGCTTTCAATAAATTTGAATTTTCTCTGTCAGGCTAATTGGTAAATTAACATTCTGGTTGTATTCTCTCGCTTTAACTGGCACAGTGAAAATGCAGTACAGGCTGTCAGGGTAAAAGAGGGTGGAACTGGCAGACTGCAGGTTTTTTTTAAGGCTGGCACAGACCCAATGCTCAACTGTCGTATCACATGAATAGGTTATTTTTTATTTTATTTTTTATTTTGTGGATACATCAGTCACAGGAAGTTTTACCTTTGCTCTCTGTTTTGTTTTGAGCGATATTCACAATTTGTTTTCTTTAGTGAAATTCACAGGACAACACCGACACTGTATCGTTGTATGTGTACCCTACCTTTACAAAACAAAGCAACAACAGCGAATAGCAATGTAGTTTCATCCAAGCCAACAGAAATGAAGTTTACTTCAGGCTATTCCTAAACATGCCAGTATTATTTTGTAAGTTCACAATATAGACCTACTAAGGCAGATAATTTATTGTGTGAATTAGGTGGTATGAAGTGTTTTCGATGTAACTTATGTGGCTTCATCTGTGGGCGCTACTGCTGTAAGTTAAAAGATAACAGTAGCCTACTGTAGTTGGTCTTGTTTCATTGTGTCTGTGGTTAAAGTACAAAGACTTAAAAAAATGGTAAGTTGAACTTGATCTGGTTCAAGGCAGAACTGAAGGAGTTCAATGAGATTTTGTTCATGTGACAACGAACAACATGATTATTTTTCTTGGTTTCAAGTTTGGCAGTGTCTTTTTGCCTCATGAGAGAAAAGCTGTGCAGGGGTTATTTTGCTTTTCGTTGAACATGGTTGGTTGAATCGGTCAAATGACAATATGACACACAAAGAGACAACGGGTTAGGGTTTATAATTGGGGTTAGCGTTTGACCGGCTAATCAACCATCATGCAATGCAGACAAGAGCCTCTAGCCTGAACAAAGCCCTCAGTCTTCAACCTCTTTCACCCTGACCAGTCTGCACTGAATGTCTCTGTGCCAATTAGGCTAAAGCAAGAGAATACAACTAGAATGTCTAAGAGAGAAAAAGAGAGAGAGAGAGTTTATTGGCGCAAACATTAAACAATTTCATGCAAAAATAAAATTAAGGCGCTGGGACACCGAAAAAAGCCTGCAAAACAGGTTGTCTCGTCGGGCGCCCCTCGAAAGTTTCATAAATTTCTATCGTGGTTTAAAGTTGATGGCCGAATTAGTGCGAATTTGAGGTTGTAGTTTTGAAGAGGCAAGGAGCTGAGCGTGGCAGAGAAAGTGTAAACCCAGCTAAAACGAAACTCTGCCCGGGTTTCCATAACCCTATCGCATCCAAGCAGACGACTGTTGCTCTGTAGCAGTTCATATTTTTGTGCCAAGAAGAGGTCAATTCTCCCACTTCTGCAAAAGCCAGCCGCTTGAGGAGTCATGCGCACTGTGGTGTACAAAGCTTCACAAGTTGTGCAGAAGCATTTCATGATGGTGAAGAAACTCCAAGGGGCCAG
>Ga0210059_1001931_pt1 | contig 31974 bp, 18 predicted proteins | sample Ectturendosymbi2_FD_188042 | JGI IMG/M metagenome (GOLD analysis project Ga0210059, IMG submission 188042) | Ecteinascidia turbinata endosymbiont from Florida, USA - Sample 2 (SPAdes) (version 2) | ecosystem: Host-associated > Tunicates > Ascidians > Unclassified | place: Key West, Florida... | reverse complement strand
AAGATCTGTTCTTCTCTAGCATAGATGTGTGCATTTGTGTTGGCCACGATGGCAATCAATCTGGAAAAGGAGTAAAATATCGGGTTACGATCTAAAGTATTACATTGCTGCAAATAGGTCAAGTCTCAAGTAAGTAGAATGAAAGGAGGCAATTTAATACATAACATATAGCTTAACCTTCCACACTGGGCAATCTTCATTGCAATGTGTTGTACTTAAAACACATAACATCGTACGAAAACGCTAAGTTTAACTTACTTAAACGTTTACAGCTTCCAAAGTCACATTATGATAATCAAAAATCCACTCCAGTTTAGACAGTTAAATGTGTATTGAACACAGCATGCTAAGATAGCACTATGGGACTGATACACGCAAATAATGCAGCCTACCTATATGATCAACAACTAAGGAATGTGTACAAATGCACATTTCCAATGGCAAATGACTTATAACCTCAACAAGAATGTTTTATAAAAATGGCAGTGCTTCACTGCACTGCATTAACATAAGTGAATTATGCAGTGCAATAAATAGTACAGTTGCTACTGTTCATGAAAACTTCACTTCACAGCATTAAATTGAAACAATAAAATTTGGTAGGATGCAACATATGCAATTCACTGCATGAAACAAACGGAAAATATGAAAACCTAAACAGTATAAAATCACAGTTACATTACCACCACGCAACATATTACAGCTGCAGTTACGTAGTTAATTCTATTCATGAATACTTCGTGGAAACAGATTTGCACTTGCAAATCTCACAATATCAAGCAAGTTTGAAACACGAAAGCTTCACAGTATCATATTACAGCTGCCCCACATTACTACCGCAAAACATTTTGCAGCTGCAGCTACATTTTAGCTGTGCACTTTGCAGCATCAACAATTTGAGGTTTACAAAAATTAGGGTTAGTTGGAATGGTGAGTTACCACTACATGTTCCTAATTTTACAATGTTTCTAACTCTACCCAAATTTGAATGAAGTTGTTTCAGTTGGTCCAACTTTGATTTGGGCTGTTGCAATTTGCTCAAACATTTGCAATATATGCAAATCTGAATGACACTCTTCCAATTTGCCCAGATGTTTCTAATTGTACCCAAGTTTGAATGAAGCAGTTTCAATTACTTAAATATGTTAGAATTTGCCCAATCGGTTCTAAATGTATGCAAATTTAAATGAAGTGGTAGTATATTATTCAAATTGGAATGAAGCTGTTTGAAGTTACCCAAAATTGAATGAAGATGTTCCACTTGGTCCGAAGTTGAATGGAGCTATTGTTGTTTGCCCATAGTTGATTTAGTCTGTTGGAATTTACCTAAATTTTTCCAATTTATGGAAACTTCACCCAAATTTGAATGAAGTTGTCCCAATTTGTTCAAATTTCATTAAGATCGTTAAAAAATACTCAAATGATTTTGATTTTATCCAAATTTGAATAAAACTCTTATAAGTCACCCAGACATTTCTGAACGTACTAAAATTTTAATGAAGCTTTTCTATATAGTCCATCTTTGAACAAGACTGTTTGAAATTACCCACAATTGAATGAAGCTGTTGCAAATTGGCAAAATTTGATTTGACTGATGGACTTCACCCAAGTGTTTCCAGTTTATCTAAATGCTTTTGTTTTCACCCAAGTTTGATTGAAGCTTTTCTCATTTGCCCAAATTTAATTGAAGCTGTTGTACCTTATCCAAATGCTCCTATTTTACTCAAATGTTTCTAATTTTACCCAAAACGTTATCAAAGTTTTTTAATTGGTCCAAATTCGATGAAGGCTGTTGGAATTACCACATGATTCCAGTTTACTCAAGGGCATTGTCTTGTTTGCCATCAGGGGCAAAAAGAACGGCAAAATAGTCTCAGACTATTTTTCCGTTTTGACTATTATTTTGCCGTTGATTTGCTTATTACTTTGCCTTAGTTTGGAAAATAGACATTCTCACTTAAATGTAAATGTAGCTGTGTACTTTGCCCAAATTTTGAGAATTTTTGCCCAAATAATGGCCAATTTTTCAGCGTTGGGGATGCAACTGCATCCCATGCCGTACGCTTATGACTTTTTGTGTTCGCTTGAATAAAAGAGGCGCGAAATAGTATCTTTCACAGCGGAAAAAATAACCGATGAGTGGTTTTATGTCGGGTAAATGGGTTGTGCAAAACAAAAGTTTCAGCAAAGAGGGTTTTGATGCTGCATTTCACAGACTAATCAAACAAGTACGTTTACGTCTGATCAAAATGCAGTTAAGTAGGCTTTACTCTGGTAAAAATAAAAACCTAACGTTGTAGTTTGCTTGTGACCACTGGCTACATTTGATAACTGAGAAGCATTTGCATACAATCAAATGTACTAATAGAAATTACTTTGCATGAAATCCAAGAAGTTAATATACTGCCACTGGCATTTCTATCTGTCCAAAGCAAAGAGCAGTGCCATTTTAGTGATAAGTAGGTTGAGGATGAACCCTAGAGTCTCTACAGTATCAGCATCATTACAGTATTGCTCCGACAAATCTCAACTTCCTCAATATTTACAACATATGGCTACCATCTGGAAGTATATGCAACGTCTTTTAATGTTGTGTTTGACTGTAACGTGTCCTCAGGCATTGATTAATGCTTAAAAACGAGCGGTAATGATTTTTCAAACCTTCGCTTTCGATAGTGTTTTGTTGAAGGAAGGCAAAGAAGTTAAATTTAAAAGCAAAACACGAATACGAAGTTTTTCTACTTGGACAACATACAGTATTTTGTTAAAAGGATTGGTGGTACGCTATAACTTTTCAATTCATGCTAAACATTTGCGCAGTATTTTCATTCTTCAGACAACGTAATGTCCTGTGCTGGACAGAGGTAGTGTTCCAAGACGTCTTAGGCCTCAAAACTACAGACACATTTTTAGATTGGACGTTGAGCACCACTATATACACTCTACAGTAGGTGTCCTTAAGCTTTTTTCCCTGCATGTGTCTCTTGGCAAATTGCAAGCGTAAAATTCACCACAAACAAAGGCTTTTGCTCCTTTCACTTTGACTAATATGTATATTAGGTCAAGGAACGAAAAGACATTTTGAATAAGGAATTAATGCAGAGAAACGCAGAGGTTAAACTTGTGCTTGAGATAGCACAGTGCTTGTGCTTGAGATAGACAAATAGTGCTTGAGATAGCACTATTTAAGTCATTACCCAAGATTTATGACCGTGAGGATCGGAACAGAGACTAATTAAAAAAATGACAGCTCTGAGGCATATTTTGTGTCTTCTCAACACAACTTGCCACCTGAGGGTTTACAAGTATCCCCACCCCAGCCTGAGCAAACGTTTCTGGTTCAAAGCCCGAATAAAAGTTTTCACCCATCGTCCAAGTCAACAGTGTTAGAGCCAAGACGCTCAGTCGAAGAGATGCCAACAACATCCAGAAAATACCGTTTGGCTTCCTCAACTAGTGTTCTTTCCCGGTGAGTTAAGTCGTTTTCCAGTTTCCAATTCCTAGCTTATGGTAAGATTGCCATTTACGCGTGACTCTCAAGTCTCCCAGAGTAGAAGCACTCTGCGCTGTCCCCATTCCCCACCCTAGATGTGAGTGAGTGCAAATTGGGGCCTCCGCTTGCTGATAGCTGGTGGAGAAAACTGTTGCAAATTTTTCTAACGGCCCCCTCTGCCTAAAGCCCGAACGCGGTCCTTGGCCATGAACGATGGTTTTGATCATTTTTGCGCATTTCGTAGTAGTAATTGCCCACGTTCTACTGTTAGACAGACCGGTCACGCAATTTCACAGCAACTTTTGCGATATCAGTGGGTATCACGGGAGTTGTTGCTGCGTGAACATTTGTGTAGGAGAGGCCTTGCATTGATTCAGTTGCAAGCGCTTTTATACCGCAATCTCTACACTTGAAAAGGAGGCTATGCGTTGTGCTATCACGTTTCTTAAAGGGACAGGGCTGGCAACTTTTTTAGTTTCTTTCTGCCACAACATCCCCATGGAATATTTTTGAATAGTTCTAATGACAAGCAACGTGTTGTGCCCTTCTGTTGCTATCAGGATGGTCAGGCTTGAAAAATCCTGATTGATTCAGTGTCTATTTGACTTCTAGGTAGAGAAAGTAGTCCGCTGCTTGTATTTAGCCAAGCTTTATTTTCTCTGCAAAGAGAGGTTGCCCATTATAGTATGGAGCTCCAGGCACCCTTTAAACTGCGGGTCGAACAAAAAGCATGGGTTTGCACTCCGCTGTTTAAAGCTAATATTTCTCTCGTAGTGTAGACAATCGCGACTGTTGATATCATATCTAGATTCGTACCTGTGTATTCTCCGGTGAAGTTCTGGCGAATGTGGTCTTCGTAAGTTTCTTGGCATGTCTTGCTTTGAGATGCCAGCACGTACCAAAGAATTAAGCTCCACAAGTCAACGAGGGGTTGCCGGAACAGAGAGTAGCATCTACACGACTTCTTCGAGAACCACATCGAGGTGCACAAATTTTATCACACCAAACATTGAAATAGCAAGTCTGAAGTGACTCAAAGACGATAGGCAATTCAGTTACAATTGGAATTTAGCTTCAAAGTGTGCTGTCACTGACAAAGATCCTCACGATTGTGCGGAGCAGTTTAATTGATGGAAAAGCGGTTGAATTTTCTAGAAAACGTACTTCGCGATTTTTGGGAAAGGCAGTGAGATTATTATTAACTGCCAAAAGACACAAGTTGCTGTCACACGCTAAGTAAGGGTCTTAGCGTTGAAACGTTAAAAACTATCGGTCCTACTTCCTCTCCGGTTGGCGCTAAATACAAAATCACGATTGTAACTCAGCAACCCAAAAGCTGTCCAAAGTCCTGCCCTGTCATCGAAATATTGAGCCGTTCGATAAAGGCCATCGATGTTTACTTGGCCATGTGCCGTTTGCCCGATCAACAGCACATACTAGCTCTAGGTAATACTATTCTTAAGCTCGTGTACAATCACCTATTTGAGTTGCAGTGTAAGTCTACGCGCACAACATCCTGCAACATTCGTAGAACATATTGGTCATGTTTGTCAGCGGCCATAGCGGACTCTCCCAGCCATGTACCTACAGCACATCTCTTCTCGCGTTGCGATTCTTCGCAGACGATTGCAGCGCAGCAGGTTGTTGCTTTGCAAATGCAGCTTGTAGGTCAGCGGGCCCAAATTAAAATCATCAACCTTGTCGTGATCATACGGTTCTAGCGTCGGCAAGAGGTTTGCGTCATTTTGTCTCAAATCTTATTATTTTGCATTAAAGCATTGCATTACCCTTAGCTTTTGCACCTATAATGCATATACCAAATTTGACGCTAGAAGTCATTTAAGATTATGTTTGAATTTATACTAAGTTTGACTGGCTGTACACCAAGTGCCGGTCATTCCGAGCTACTGATAAACTGTCTTTTATGAACAGACATAAAATGCGCGAAGCGTAATACGGCGTCTACCCTTCATTTTGTCCCAATATTTTCAACATAGCAACACAAAGTTAGATATTACGCTTTAATACATTCAAAGGATGACAGAAAAATTCCCAGCAGAAAAATTTTGCTGACTGAACAGACAGTATCTTTTGTTGAAAAATCTCACTTTTGGATTACTTGACGAAAGTTTTTTTCAGCAATTTCATATCTCGTATTCTTAAAATTCGATGTTTCTCAAAAACCTGCGCCATAACTAAGCCGACGAATAAAAGTTTGCTGAATTTTTTGCAAATCATTCTTTATGCTGATCAATGACTGTTACTACGACCAACCGACAAGTATCTGCGACTCGGACTTCACTGAAACGGGACTCACACTCGATTAGCTTGTTCAAGTTATCTCGCCGCTTGATCCGCTACATTTCATTGACCGACCGTTGGAACACCGATGAAATATTGACCAACACGTGTTTGTCTAGATAAGGCAAATGCCAGTTCGACGCAATAAAAAATATGACTCGGGTCCCTGGCGCCAAAGACAGTGTCCCGATTGCAACCCATGGTTTATCAGGTCGGCGTCAATGTTTCCTGCCTTTCACCTGTCCGCTTACCGGGAAACTTCTTGTCAGTTATCAGGGTTAATTTGATTTGACATCCTGATGGCAACGTTTTGCTTTCTCACGACATGATAGTTCTCGTGAGATTAACTCCAAGCTCACAGACGGTGGTTGTATCCTGCCAGTAACCTGCGGTTGTATTTTGTGTCAACTCTTCAAGCGCTTTTATAATTTCTGCATGGTTTTGTTTTGCCTCAGTGATGTTTTCTAAGCTTGAAACTGCTTACGAACATCAGTTCAACACAAGATAGCATCACCTTAGTGTATAAGAACAAGAGATGCAAGCTGGAGCACTTCATGGGACTGCTATGGCACCTGAAAGACATGGTTGCAAAATAGAGAATTCTCCGCGATTTTTTTACGCAAAGCTGAAGATGGTTATTGTAGAATCCATGCCTTTGAATGCAGCATCGTATGTTGCGTAAGGACGCTGTCAGAAACATTTCAAACGCAACAAATTGAACATCATGAATATTCGAATGCAACTAAGAATTAGATCATAGAATCAAACGTGGTTGTGTTTTAGAAAAATTGTAAAAATCCGTGAAAATATAGACACGTTAAATTGAACCACTATTAAATAAGCCATAAAAAATTCGCATGGTATGTTTCAGAATTTGAAAAATTCAATCCGTTCCTAGCGATTCAAAATGGAATTATGTGCGATGTTGTGAAAAGAACCGTTGTCATCGTCATTTGTTTAAGAAATAATTGTTAAGCGATTTGCAGTTGTGGTTTGTTTCTCATATGCTTTGCAAACCCCCAGACTTAAATGTATGTTTATGTGCACGAGAACAAGTGAATTAGCCGAATACTTGCTTTTGAAACGAAAGGGGCAAAGCCTTAAAACTGTTCCTACGAACTTATTTGAATTACAAACCTGTCATATCAAGCTGATGACGTCGATATTTTTCTCCACTAAGCAATAGAATGTAAAAACTTACATCTCGTGGATGTTCGGTGAAGAGTGACAACCAGACCTTCAGCAAGGCCAATGGCTGGCACGCAGAGGCCTCTACAGTTGTCATTCTGCTACAAAACAAAGCACAAGACAGCTATTGCAAGTAATAAAGCAACGTGCGGTATGGCCCACTCTCAGAATTGATTTTTGTCTTCCTGGTCATAATCCCGACCAATTGCCGTGTCGCACTATTTTTGTATCAACAAATTCGTTGCGCAGTTTTGTCCCCGTCTTGCACACCTTTGATCCCACAGAGTGCAAACCTAAGCTATAACTGTACGCAATGTTGCCACTTTGTATCAACAAGTTTCCCCTACAATAAGAATGAAAAATCCCTACATTTCCCTACACAGTCTGAAACAAAAAACGCAATCATCTTTAGCTACAACACCTGGCCTTGCAACACGACGTACTATATACGTTGTATGATTAAGAGTGCAAGATCAGTATTGCTGTACATGCGTAAAACAAGCATCATTACACTTACAGAAAGCACCACTGCATAAACACATATCAAATTTTTTCAGAAAAAATTATCTCAATGTATTCTAAGATTAGCCAGAACTTTTCGCAATGAATCTTAAGCACAATCCCTTGCAACTCCCCAGCTGGTTGCAAATCACAAAAAAGTCTCATCAGTGATAGCACCGACAGCTTCAGAGTTTTTCAAAATATGTTTTCCTTGCTTTCCCATGTAAATGCACAAGTCTTTGGTTGACTTCAAAGTCACCTGAAAAATTCTCTCTAGACTCAGTTATTGCTTCCAAAGTGCACACAGCCAGACAACAACCCCTCAGCTTGTTTTTATTGTTATTCAAGCGGGAGAAAGTTCTTTCAATCTCAGCAATGCTTTGAGGTAATGCAGTTACAAACACATTGCACAACACCTGTACTTTTCACTGTACCGTATTGCACTTGCACTGCAGTCTTTGCAAATTGGAATAGATTAGGCTACACCAAATAGGCTAAGCCCTGGCTTTCACTCAGAATGCAACTCTAGCCACCCGATGACTTGGCTACACTGCAGTCCTTGCCTCTAAAGGAACCCAGCACCACTAGGATTTACTGCCTTCTAAAGTGGAGAAAACGCATTTTCCAGTGCGTCTTGCAAGCGCAATTAATAATAAATTGTTGATCAAACACGTCCGTGAAGTATCGCAAAGCCAGAAACAAAACGATAAAAATTCTAAACACAAAATCCCTATGGATTCCTACAAAATGACGATTTTTCACTTAGGGATTCTCTACTCCCTAAAAATGCTTCAAAATTCCTACTGTAGGGATTTTTCCCTACGAGTGGCAACACTGACTGCACGCCGGTTGACAAGCGTGCCACACTTTGCGCCAGTTTTTCCTGTTTTACCAGTTACAATTATGGAAAGAAGTTTAGAAGACTGGGCGAACGATACTCGCGATTTGCATATTGCCAGCCAACGCCGAAAGTGAAATATAAAATGCTGTAAACAAAACCAAAAGACCTCAGTGAGATCATCAAACACGATCCAAAAGCAGAACGCTCTCGTAAGTGAAGCAAATATTCACGAACAATACCAAACCTATATCGTGCAAACTGTATGCGCCAATGCAGCGCATTAACACAGCTTCTGGCTCTTGTTGCTTTGAACCATGTTTGGATGACGTGGAGTTATCAAAAAACGGATCGATGCTATCTTCGGGCGGGCTCGTGGCCACGGGGGATCATTCGGGCGCAGTACCTCCCCAATATTTTTGTGCCCCCCAACTTCCAAATTGTGTTGTGCCCAGAAAAATCTGTTTTGAACATATAATAAAAATAAAAATATTTCCTCCTTAAAACGTATTTTTCCCCCACCAAGCATTACCTGACTACGGGCCTGTCTTCGGGAGCTTACCTTCTGTTGGAATTGTTGTTCTGTTGACATATATAATTATCAGCCCGTGGCCTGGTGGTTAGTGTGCCTATATCGGTACTGGTGGTCTGGAGTTCACGTCAAGGCCGGGCCTAACCAAGACCTTGTAAATTGGTGCTGCTGTACTCTTCTTGCCTGAAGCGGTGTAAAGAGGAGCTATGGGGACAATCTCTTATTTCTGTTGTTATCTATTGCGTTGTACTTTTGTCTCTATGATTTCTGTAATCGGTGGTTATGCACTCAACCATCTAGCAAAAAAAGCCAACAAAACGCAAAAAGTTAAACGTTGGTATACTCTCTGGAACGCGCGAATGAAAATAATCTTATCTTTAAGTTGACAATGTATGGCTACAAGGAATAATTGCGATTTGAAACGTTATTTTTGAAAAAAAACAACAAACCTAACCTAGTACTTTAAAGCTGAAATTACAAACAAATTAAAATTACACCTCAACTCATTTCTAGAAGGATATCTAAATAAATATACTCAATCATTTTGGCAACAAAAGCACTATACTCAAAAATGTGTTTGAAATATGCTGAACAGTGTTGCCAGATGCTGGTTAAAAAACCAGCCCAATGTCCTCCTAAAACAAGCCCAAAACCAGCCAAAATTACTCTAAACTAGCCCAAATTACAGCCCAAAATTTGCGATAAAACTAGCAGTTTGCAGTGAAAGTAAGCACGATTAACTTACTGCAGTTGCAATCTTTGTGCAACACACTTATACTGATCTTTCTTGCAAAGCAACCTCAAATATACAAAATAACAACAACTAGTAGCATGGCAACGACAATCAAATTGTCATTAATATCACCACACATTGCAGTCGAAATAAAATGCTAACAGCAAAGCAGATGCATATAATATATCAAGCATGTGCTTTAGGGAATAAAGATAAAGTGTCCTGTTTTCTTTATCTTTTGCAATTTGAAAATACAACTTCGATTCGTCAAACTAAAATAGAATATGCTTGATCTGATATACTGCCTAGTAATTCTTTAGGGTGTTGTAGGCTTGCATAATTTACACTAGAATGGCCAGCAATATGCGCAGCGATTTGTAGGGTAAATCTGCAGATTTAACACTATCACATACGCTATTACGGCCCTGCTATAGGCTAGCCAGCATGAAACAGACTGCGCCTAGATGGAAATGGAGCTGCATTTTTTAATGCGTTTAGTAGTTGTAAAATGATTCGTTAAATTTTAAGTTATTGTAATGTGGTCTTCTTTCACATCAGCAGTATTTAAAGATTTTTTTTTATCTGTAAGTGTTTTGTGCATCCAACCATTCCACTTGACATCCTTTTCTCATTTTCGCAATAAGCGTATCGCTTGCTTAGTGGGCCCATTTACCAGAAAAAGCTTCATGTCAGTGGTTCTTAACTGGCGGGTGCTCCCCCACCGGGGCGTCAATAAATTTCTAGAGGGGCTCAAGCCCTTATGCGCCCTACAATATGGAAAGTTTGATCAATTGAATAAATCTACCAATACATACATTAGTTTTACAGCCTATTTACAATCAGGAGCTTCAATTGAAACAAAGGACAATTACTTAAGGGAGATGTGGTAGAAAAAAGGATAAGAACCACTGCTTACATCAAATCCTTTAACACACTCCGATACTTGTACACTGCTGTTTAACTAAATTAACAGTGGCGCGCACTCCCGTCTACAGCAAAAGCATTAGTAATGCTGTCACTCTCCCCGCACAAACGAACACAGCGAGTTGTGCTGTGGCCATTTTTCCTGTGGCAATTGACTATTTTTGTGACTACGTCTTGCATACGTATAAGCTTTACTTGTAGTATCGATTACCAACCACAGTAATGGTCTTCCTGAAAGCTTTTGTGCTTCAACAGCCAAGTTTCTCCAGACAGCGACAACAAAACGCTGTGGAAAATTCATGTTACGACTTCACGCTTTCTATATTGAAGCTGAAGCAATGTTTGAAAAATCCCACGTTTCGCTTCTTCTTTCTGTCCGAGGTGTTTCAGTGAACGCAACGACTCCGTTTCAATGAACATGGCGACTCCTAGCAAATCAAAAGCCACTTATTACTTTTGTTATCCAAACGATTTAACGAGACGTTCTTCAGATCAACCTACTGGACGGGAACGATCGTACTGCTGGACGTGTCGTGGTGAACTTCGGGGGCAGATGGGGCAGTATCTGCAGCGACAACTGGGGCATGAACGAAGCGATAGTTGCTTGTCGACAGCTCGGATTGGGTCACGCTTTCACGGCGATGAAGGTTTGTCTCTTTCAAGCATTTGTTTTCTGCAGAGTTTTTAATAGATCTAAGATCGACTTCTCTTTCACCGGAATAGCAACTCTGTATGTATGATCTGGATTTCTTTGTACTTTTCTTATCACCAACTTTCGCATTAGTTGTCGACTGCCGACTGCAGTAAGCTTGATTTTCAACAACAACTGACATATTTCCAGGACAGCTCCTTTCAGGTCCGTGTTTTATAAATGTTCCATATTAAGAATGTTACGTGGCAAGTATGTGTTGTTTAACTTTTTTCATGTTTGAAAAAAATTTTCCTAAAACACTGTTAAAAACAACATAAGTCACGTAGACAAAAATAACTTAATTACTTATCCGGAACATTTAAAGGTAAATTTAAGGAAAAGTCAGAAAATCAAGGTTAGTTAATCTGCAATTCTTTGGGTATTACCAGGGTTTCCATAAATTTTGAAGTGCAGAAGTTTTGCAACGCCTTCCAGGAATTACAGCACTTTCAACCAGTATTACAGATTGGGGAGGTGCTTTCCATTCGTGATTCCCTTGTACAACACATTTGCCTCATCGTGGACATTCGCAAAAATGCACAGTATTCCCGCAGTGTTTTAGTGCTCATCGAATCAGTTTTTGAACGTCTATGAAATTTAAGGTACTTCTAGATGTTAATGCGATAGAACATTAAATTTTTCCGTTTACAAAACGCGTTTCACTTTGGTAGAACAATACGGTGCTTAAAGAATTGATAGAGAGATTCAGTCAGCAGCTTTGCGTCATACGATCTGTGCCCTGGCACCTAAAGTGTTTTTTGATTCAGCGAGTTTTTCAAGTTTTGTAGAAATAAATTATGATAAAAAAATGTTTTTATAGAAATCTTTACAACCTGTCTTCCAGGATATTTCTCACATGACATCCAGCGGGCGTTATTTAGAAATCACCGTCACCAACGTTAGATGTACCGGCAGTGAGAACTCCCTCAGTGAATGCCGGTACTCGTTCAACAGGCGCAGAGGCGTCATCAACTGCGGGACTCAGTACAGAGCAAGACGTTCGTACGTCGGAGTGGCTTGCAAAAAAAGTGAGTAAAATATTTTCCTATCTGGGAACACTCCCGCATGCGACTGCAGTCACTTGAAATCTACAAATATGTATCGGGATGTTTCAAAATACTACACATTTTTCAGTACGACCATAACTCAAAAATGTTTTGCTACGCCAAATAAAAGTTGCAATAGATTTTAAACCAAGCTCTTGTAACTTCTCTCGATTTTCTCGAAAAAAAGCATCTCTCGAACTTCTTCACGCTGGCGACGTGAGAAACATCGTGATTGGTGGAAAGATTTGTAATTACAATACGGGTTAAGCTTAGCCCGCTGCATCAGCAAGTTGATGACAAATACTTCTTCCAGGTCTCCCTGATCTCTAGCTTAATACCCTCGAACTACAGCGATCGGTCAATTTGGATAAACAAACTCTTGACATCCTGAAATGCGCAGGTATCCTCTTATGGTGACGTATGTCAAGTTCGTGCAAAAATAACTGTGTTAAGTGTTGTAGTGTCGGGGAGCCAACTGTCCGGTCGTGCTTCATTTTTGAAAAGAATTGAGAAGATCACACGTGTGGGAAGTTCTTCGTCACCCTAGAAGTGTCCACCTATATCACGGATGCGCCACTGATTGCAAATAGATAGATTTGATTGCTACTGAACAAATACTAATGCATTTCTTAACGTGTGTTCACGTCCAATTTCAGTACCCCTTACTCGCATGTACTGGAAGTGGGATGTTTAAAATAATCAGAAAATATCGTTGAACCGCAGCTACTGCGTAACACTAATGAACAGCGGGAAAAAACGAACCATCTTCAAATTCTTTGGCAGGCTACATTATAAATTTCATGCTTTTGCTGGAGAAAATTTGCTGCAATTTTCTCCATCAATTGACAGTCTCTGAATTTGTTTTGTGCCAACTACTTCTTCATACAACGTTTTAGCTGTTTTCCTCATTGTTTTTTTTCAAACCAGCCGAGGAAAAGTGCCTCGCTCCGTCAGCTTATGCAATTCAAGATAAGAGCCATAGGCGGATCTTGCTCAGACTGACCGTGAGCGCCTGGAACAGAGGAACGGCTGACTTTCTTCCCTGGCAAGGGCCTGAACAATGGGACTGGCATCAATGTCACGAGTATGTCCATTCTTTTGTTGCGGTAACAAAACAGCCTCATGGCCTACTGAGACCAACTTTAGAAACACAGAGTTGTGCATGTGCAAGAGCAGTTCAACAGTCATCTAAGACGGTTACACTTTCATTTCATGCTTATAACTTTTTTGACTTCAGTGTACCTAAAATGTGCTTTTAAATTGTTGACTTCGAAATATTCGCGTATTATTCTTGACGCTCGTCTCGAGTAACCCAACTGAATATCAATAGAAACCCAAATCAATTTTTCATCGGTTGGAAATCAAACTCAACTTGCTTGGTGTACATGTACCTGAAACGGCAATAAATGTCAAGCACAAATTATCGAATATCCATAGTTTGCGTTGAGTTATCACTTAAACCTTGTATACACGACTTCCTGGTAATTAACAAGTCATGCCAAGAGAGTATAGGTGGCCAGGATGTCTTTTTTGACTCCGCATCTACTGCAACTCCAAAAAAACCTGCTCTGCTTCAGCCAAATTAAAAAATTTTAAAGTTCGACTTTGTCGAGATTCTGCAAAGTTTGCGTTTTGCAAAAACTTATATATGCTGCTTAGCAGTTCATCTACGTAGATTTCTGACCTGAATCTTCTTCCGCATATTGCGAGTAGCTCCATATATTCTCCAAATATGATAAGATTGAGCAATCACTGCCAAAGCTTTGAAGAAAAATTGATTAAATATAAAGCTCCGCCTCAACACAACAAAAAATTTTAAGACTACGCCTCAGCCCAAGACTTGTGAACTCCTCTCCAATCACTTCTTATCATTTTTGGAACTCCGCTTTTTAATCAGCTATGCAAGACAGGGAAAGTAAAGTTAACCAATTTCCTCACTAAGCCCCATAGCAGCTGCGAACGAGGGCGTGGACTTAAATTTTGTACTTCTTTCGTGCGGCAGCCACTATCACAGCATGGCTGAATTTGCCCACTACGACATCTTATCACCTACAAGCTTCGAACGTGTGGCAGAAGGACACAAAGTGTCGCTTTGCTTGTCTGACACCGAGTGCGAGACGGGAAAAAATGCTTCATTTGTCTGAGAAGACAAACCGAGCAGAAAGACGCAAAGATTTTTCGTGGGTTGCTCCAACATCTACTAGTGCGTATTGCAAAGCCTTTTGTTTTTTTCTAATTTGCATTGCAACCATTTATGTATTTTTTGACGCAGTAGACAAAAAAGGTTCACAAATGAAGTATTTTCTTTACGAGCAGCTTTAGTAGTGTTGTGCACTGATGGCTGTTTACGTGGTTTGCAAGTACTATCGATATTAATCACAACATTTTCAAACATACCAGTTGCAAAACATTCAGATCTCCGTATCACAACGCAACTTTGTGGTGTTGTGCACATGCACAACATTTTTTACTATTTTTAAATTCTGCAAAGAAGTTCTCCATTTCGGGTTTTGCAAACACTACACTTCATTGTACTTTCTGCCAATATCTAATGTCTATCACCATAACACACCTTAAACAATTTGCTACAAACTTGGCTTTACTTTGTGTAAAATGGTAGATTAGGGAGTATCGATTACAAGGATAGAATATAACAATCAAGTGGTTTGCTATGATAAGACTATTAGAAACGAAAACGATGTTAATCTTGTGTCAACTATAATAATCCTAGACCATTTCATCACTTTTATACTCCAGGATCTTTAGAGTCAGACCCATAGACTGAAACAGATTTTGTAACTAAGGAAAGATAAAAAAGATGGGCTTTATAAAAACGGTTGTAGATCAGAATAAATTTCGATCTTTTAGTATCCTTTTCACTCTTTCCAAGCAGTTGGGGTGAAACCCTTATTGTTCTCATTGTGCCCTCCAACTGTGACGCACACCTTTCCGAACTTTTAATTACCAAAGGACAGACAAAACAAATTTGAACATAGCCATCGTCATAAAGCCACGTCTCCTTGGAAAGCTGAAATGTGGCTCAGTAACGACCGGCTTCGTGTCTTTCTTGATGCTGCTTTCTGTCGCATACAGCTTGCAGATGCTTCTTCACTTTCCCTGGCAGAGCATGAATTCCTTGTTTATGAAGCTCTGGCGCTTAGTTTCGCCCTCGAGCGAAGGAAAAAATCAGGCCTGTGCATTCTCGGAATAAATCAGGTTGTATTTTGGATTGCCATTTATCATTAGCTCAAGTGCAGGGGTGAGAACAGGTTGTGAAATCATGTTACAATCCATACGCTCAGGCGTGCTTTCAGGGTGCCCTGGCTTGGTTGGCAGCACTTGGTAGAACGTGCTTATCGTACAGGTAGAAACAGTTGAAGGAATCGTTACTTTGGCGCAAAGGAATGTAACAATGTAAAATGCCCGCCTGGTCTTTGCAAGGTACCAGGACGTTTAAAGTTGTTTATAGTTGATGCTTCCATAGCATTTGCGAAAAATGCAGATGAATGCTGAAAACGTAGATGCAAATGGGCTGCTCTGCGCAGCAGACCATTGTTACGGACATGGTTAACGCTACGAAAAGTTGCCTCTGGTAAAACATAATTTAAGACAACATTTAAAAGAAAAACGCAGCTGCTTCGACCTCAAACGTATTTTTAACCGCAAGTATCCTTGTTTGTGTGCTTCTTTATACGAATTACCTCTCTGAATGTTATTGCCGCTGCCTAAATATTTTCAGACATGTAAAGAATATTTTATGGCGATTCCAGGCAAAACGATGTGCTACCTTTTACCGCAGGTTCATGTCCCTGCGCTTTCTTTGTGGTTTTCAGTCACACACCATTGTCAAAAATGACGCAGTTCCACCGCGGGGAAAACCACAATGAGCAATGAATTGCTTGTTATCAGAAAAATACATCAGTAGCAAGAGTCTTCATTGTGTAAACAAAGTTCATTTTCAGTGGCAACCTCAGGCAATGCGTTTCTTTGGTCCTAACGGCACTACTAATATGGCTAGACCAGTGGTTCCCATCCGGGGGTCCATGGACCCCAGGGGTCCACAGACAGATTTTCGGGGGTCCATGACCTTTGTATGTATAAGATGAAAGCAAAATATCAAAATTCCAAACTGCCCACCGTGGTGGAGTGTCTCGAGCGCAAGTCTGAATCCGGGCTACAGGGCAACACAAGATCCGGCTCATTTGAACGTACATGGGCGTCGGAAGGATTTTTCAAGTGGGGCCCAAAAATGGATTGTTCCATGAGGTGGGCAAAAAGATTTTTCGAGAGGGAGAAAAATCATTTTGGCCACTCAGTAAAATTAAATTTCACCAACTCCGAAACTAAGCGAAAAACATTTTTCTACTAAAGGTAGCTAATTTCAAAATCCAGGGTCCCCTTCCGACGCCTATGGCGGCAGTGCAGACAGCGACAACAAATGCAGCTGCAGGATGACAGTATGAATGGAAAAGAAAACATGTCTCGTTTAATTTGGTGGCTGGGTTTCATCCGCCAGTTGTAAAAAATGAGTTTGTAACCCTTTTTCAAGGGCCTCTCTCATAAGAAATCAACTTCCTTGATTGAGTTTCTCTTTTTTGATTTATTTTCGACATCTCGCAAAGGTAGGTTGTTGGCATGTGAACAAGAACTGAAATAGCTTTTTGACTGAGATGCCGGTATCCAGAAATGCTGAGAAGTGATACCAAAAAATCAGTGTGTAGTTTATAAATGTTCCAAATTCAGTTTTTTGGACCAAACCTGACCGCAGCTAAGTAAGTTCACTTGTCAAGCAAACGAAGTCGAAATCGTCAGCTGTAAAGGGCTGCACGTTCAACAGCAGAGAATTTAGATTCGAAAAAAGGTCTCTTGCAAAATCGACTTCGAAATTTTGTACTGTAGTAGAACATTGAGATGTTCGTACACAATTGATTTTGTTTTTGATTCCAGGTTCGTGTCTTCAATCTCCCAATTACTACTTTGAAAACAATTTGTAAGCATTTAAAATGTGAAAAACCACCTTCCGATATTTTTCTTTGTCACAACATCAACATTTGTTTGAATGCCTGAACCTCACTGGCAACTTTAGAAACATCATATCGCTTTTGCTTGCAACGACAAATTCAAACGATTTGTGTTCTAACAAGGACAATTTTGCAAACCAAATGTTGTCTTGAAAATTAGTGGACATTAGGTGTTTTTGGTGAGCAAAGAAAACCGCCACACTTGCCGCGGTTGACATGAAACACCCGCTTTAAAACTTCCTCAGGATAACCAGCGTACTTCAGCATTATTTAACAACCCCATAGCGTCCGCTTAAAAGTCTTTCCACATATCTGAAAACATTCGATGTTTTTTTAATGTGAACAGATGGAATTCAAATTTTTATGACATCATCAAGAACAATCTCCACACCTGACGGCATGGGCGTCGGATTTTTTTATTTTTCCAGGGGGCCAAAAGCATAGGCGGATCCAGTATTCTTTTTAGGGGGGGGCTCAGGACAAATTCATCCGGATGTGTATTGACTGTATAGCGGTGAAAACCCAACTGCTCAGATAAGTTTTTTAACAAACACGGTTAATATCAATAGACATTTTGGCCAATCGCATTCTCACCATTACTTTCTCACCATTACATTCTTAACAAGTTACTTTTTTTCTGAAATCGCATTCTCACCATTACTAGGACGTTTCCAGAGCAGAAGCGGCCTTCGCACCAATTCAGAAATTTTTCTCAAACTTATCTAACCTTAAAAAAGTAACTTGTTGATTGTCGAAAAAATTTTACTACTAGCAAAACAAACATAGGTCCGCGCCGAAAAAACGCGTGGGACAGGCATAAAAGTGACACGAAAAAAAACGAAATGCTGTCAGTAACCTTTGTTGGCAATCTGTACAGGATCCATGCCGTATTGTGTTCGATTGCAGATGCGCATGGAATAAAAGTTCATGATGTTCGGACTTGAAAATTTGTTTATTTTCGGAAAATTTTCCAATTTTTATTACACATCGCGATTGTCTAACCCAAAATGGCGAAATTTGTTTACAAAAATACCCGCCAGTCAGTGGTAAAGTATCGATCACACACTATTTGAACAAAATGCTATTGATTATCAAGGCCATTTGACCATATAGAGAATAAGTTGAAGGCCGAAAAAAGGTAGTCATTTCGACAACAAACACAACTCTTCTCCCCGAAAAAAGTGCATGGGTACGAGCATAGGCGTAGGCATTAAGGGGGCCAAAGGGATCATTTCTCCCAAATTTCTTGTCATTTTGTGCTTTGAGAGGCGGTATCGAAAACTAAATACAGTTGCTCGCTTGAAGTCAAAAGATTTGCCAACCCCAAATTTGTGGGCTGGCTACGACACTAGGTACGCGTAGAGACAACATCCCAAAAGCAGGGTTGCCAGGTGGTCATAAGCAAAAATATCAGCTTAACCCGTGAAAAAAGCCAAATAGCATAAAAAAGCCACATACAAGATGAATACACAAAGACACCTTTGAAAAATCCAAACGCGCTTTCAAAAGTTAATATATACATATTTTATACATAAAAGGACTAAAGCTCACTAGTCACTCTATATAAACTTCTCGAAACTTTTGGTCTTGCTGGAGAGTAGCTTGAAACTGTAAACCTAAAAAAGCACGAAACAGCAAAACAAAAAATATAAATTCTCGTGCAGAGTTTCCAATAAAAATTTATCATTCTGTGTCCATAAACAGTGTCTAGAAATCTGCCAGTACCCAGAAATCTGACAAAATCATCTTTAAATTTTGCCAAATCGGCATAAAATTTGAAGCAATGAATGGTGGCACATTGCCCTGGGAGGTGTTTATTGTACCAAAAGGGCATTGAAAATGATTATTTGTACGAAACGCGACTATATTGTGGTAACGCAATTTTAGAAATACTGTACAGTAGGTTGAAAACATTTTGTGGAGACAGCATAACATGGGTCGAAAAAATCGTCTGATTTCGTGCTGAGCTGAACGTTTGCCCAAATTCTGTTTCTGACAAGTCTGATCAATAGTCATCTTTAGCATAGCCTACTGCTAATACAGCGCACTTCATTTTTAGCCTACCTGGTATGTAGACTACATTTTACGGTTACGTTTGCTGTTTTAGAATTTATGCTGTCACTGAGCGCTCTAACCTAGCCTGTAGTTAACTGCACTGTAAGTTTGTTGTAGCGCAATTTTGATGTCTTCCCTTAACTAATGAAATGAGCTGCACTCATTCATGAAACTTTTGTAGGAAAAATAGTATAGTCTATTGCTTGATTAACTTTTGTCCACAGTCTGCTGCTTATTCAACTTTTGCCCACAAGAAGCCCAACCTACCCCAATGAAACACGAGTTTAAATACTTACGTGCGGTTTATGTGACATTGGGGCCATATTTTTTGTATGAAAACTTGCTTATTAGAAGTTTTATTTTTAGTGAAATAAACACTTTCGCACTACCCAAATTCAGCAAAATAGGTTTTGCGTTTAATATTTTCGTCTCTATCCCTGTGTAAGAAATGATTTATTTAAAGGCTATCAAAAAGAATCACACCAGTGGACGTTTCTGTGTCTTGAACCATCGATCAAAAATCGTATCTGAAAAAAATTAGGGGGGTCTTCAGCCCCCTTAGCCCCATTGGATCCGCCTATGAGCAGTAGTGAAATTTCATTTGCCCAACTCCAAAAGTAAGAGAAGAAAAATTTTTTCTAAAAAGTTCAAATTGTCAAATTTCAAAATCTAGCGGAAAAGGCCCCCTGCCCATTTCCGACGCTAGTGTAAACAGACATGTTATTTCACTTCAACAAAGGCATGCGAGTTGAATTACCCCACCCATAACAGCACTTTTTACACATAATTCCATTCCTTACATATTTCGATTGTTATGCAACGATGTCAATTTGTTACGTGACAGTAGCGTGAAGCACTCCTGATTTTCAGAGCGCAAAGCAGATGATAGCCTTTTCTAGCAGAGACCAGGGCTGTGGAATCGGAGGTAAAATGTCCGACTCCAACTCAGACTCCTTAACAAAAACTGAAGTTTGGCTGTCAACAATTTTGTAGCAACTTGCAATCAATGAAAATTGTTTTACACAGCAAGAATTCTCTGTTTCAATAAAAGTGTCAAAAGCAATTTTTACTATTGCGACAGGAATTCCCAATCTAGGAGTGAAATTTAAAAAATGTTTCAATTGGGCTTCTGGAGTCGAGCAAAAAATTCGACACCGACTCCGACTTCTGGTGCTCTGAGGAATCCGACTCCGACTCCACCCAAAAGGATCCTAACTCCTTGCGGCTCCGACACCGACTCCGCAACCTTGGCAGAGACCACTTGTACGTAACAGTATCAAACGGTTTTATTAAGGGGGTCCATAGACTTCAGCCAAATCGTCAAAAGGGTCCATACCGAAAAGGTTGGGAACCAAGGTTGGGAACCACCAGTTCTTTATAGCTGCTGCAACAACATATGGCTAGACGTTGCTGATTAATTTCAATTCACATAAAAGAACAGCACTTACAGGAGTACGTTCCTTCTAACTAGCCTAAATTAAATTGAATGTTGTTGCAGCAGCTATAAAGAACTGGTTGGCACAAGTCCTTCTGCAGCAAAACCAGTAAACAAAACATTCAGCTTAAAGGTTTGCAAAGAACCACAGTACAACGCTTTTTTTCAAGCAATGAATAACAAGATGAATAACTACAAGTATACCAAATGCTGTGGTGGAGTTGTTGTGTATCTTGCGATTAATATTTTTCCAAGCCGGGTTGTCTGTCAACACAAGCTGATAGAACAAATTAACAATGGTCACATCGAGCCCGCTTTTAAGATGTAACATGCCAACAGTAAAATTTTGAAAAGCAGAAAAATTTGTTTGCGATTCGTGAAAAATTGTATATACGTCATGGGTGTCGGAGGGATTTTTCCAGGGGAGGGCCAACTATGGCGAAATTTTATTTCACCAACTCCGAAACTAAGACAAAAACATGCTTTTATTAAAAATTTCATTGCAAAAAATCATATTTCAAGGGCCTTGGCTTCCTTCAAGGCCTTTTCAACGTCCATGTGTAGCATTGACTAGCTGGCTCTAGTTTTAAAAAACGGAGCTGACGTTGAGCAAAAATTAATCTGAATAGACCAACTTTGCAGCAAACACTTTTGACCTCACTTTACAGTGGCATTGAATTCCGATATGTTAATTGCTTACGCACCACAAGCAGAGTCCATCCTACACTTGTATCACAAATTGTAAGTTTTTTTGTTCTTATTCGGATTACCATTGTTTTAGTTTGTATAGAATTTATAGCATCAACTCGCAGATACTTTTACTTAGTGCTGTTATATTTTCTTCTTGAAATGCATTTCTTGCCATCAAACTTCACCAATCACGAGTCTGCTGAAAAAATTAGTTGCAAATAATGTGACATTGATACTAAAAATTCCATTTGGTTGAGGTACAGTATAAATGACCAGCAAAAAATTTGTGTATTTTTTGTTGCGTGTGTTTTTTGTTCTTCGCAACTTAAATTGCAAGTTCAATAAAGTTCCCTTTATATGAGAAATCGTCTTAAAATGCCAACAGTTCAAATGTAATTCTTTTGCAAAACACAGGTTGTTTAAGTATAAAAACAGCGCACTTTTTGAACTTTGTGTATGTACTGTATCTTCAGCGCTTCTTTCGTTTTGCTTGCTTAAACCTGGGATAACACTGTTTTCTGTATAATGCTTGTTTCACTCTGCTTTTTAGGTGCTTGTGAGTTTTTCACAAGCTTTGGCTAGTTGCTACGCCTTCGTTCAAACTTTGTAGCCGGAAATTGAAAGTTTTTATTCCTGCCTAGTATAAAAAAACTGAGAAATTTTCGACGTGTATGTACCAGCAATGATACTTGAGTTATATCCAGTGACTCGTACGACTGCCAGTGGATAGACATCACCGATGTTCCTGCTGGAGAATACATACTCAGAGCAAGTAGAGAAGTATTGAATGAGCAACTAGAGGTGATTGTAGTGGCTAAATTTGTATGGTGAGCTGTTTGCTTGTCTGAGAAACAAGGCACGTTGTCTGAGAAACCGGATATATAAAAAGATTGAAATAATTTCTATCACAATAATCAATCAGGTCATGAAAGCACGGATTACAAGTTTTGCTGCACACAATCTGTTTCAGAAACTCTACTCTTTGCACGCCATTTTTATTTGTGCTTGAAAGCAAGTGCTTATCCTAGCATTTAATGAATTTGCAGTTGCAAAATATTTTCAACTACTAATAAAATAGCTTTCATCAATTTTTCATCAAACAACTAAACCTTTTTTGAGGCACATTCACAAAAATTAACGTAACTTGCACGAATTACTGCAGTTTTGGGTTTGTAAGCTTCGGGACCAACTTTTGATTTCCTTGTTCTCAGCTACAGCTTAGCAATCAAACCCAACATAGTTCCCAAGCGTACCGGGGAAACAGAAATGAGTTCCATTCAAGTTTTTGTTGTGCAAACATTCAAACCCTTCCACGCAAAGTGTTTTAACAACTGCACAACTACATTTTTTGCGTCATGATTAAGAATACTTCGATCACCCAACCTCCAGATGCAAATGTACCGGCTTTCTGCTTTTTAGTGGAGCAGAGCGTAACCTACTGCTCTGTGACCATCACTGTAAAGTATCTGCTGGGTGATGTGCTGCTGTTAGCAGTAGCACCACTACCATTGAAAATTCGAAAACGAATCTACAAAAAAACTTTGCATACGATGTTCTTTTTGATGATGTGCTCGCGTTTGCTTGACTCAAATTAATTTTCGCAGGGTTAAGAAGACAAAGACATATAACGCGATTGGAAGCATTGGTCGATGTTTAATTGATGCCTGCAATAATTGCATTCATTCTGAACTTTATTGATTCTTTGGACAGCTTTATAGTTGATCAGCATTTTTTTCTACGCATGTGTTACTCGATTTTAATGAAACTAACGTGTGGAATTCTGTTGCGAAGATCACCTTGAACCCCCGTCGGTTGGTCCCAGAGCTTGATTATGATAACAACGAAGTAATCTGTCGAATGACCTACAACGGAACAGCGGCCTGGGCCAACTCATGCGGAGTCGGTGTGTTAGTATGCATGGGTTGTAGAAGTAAACGTAGAGTAATCGCAGGCGTCGGAAGGATTTTTTCCAGAGAGGGGCCAACAGTTGATTTTCCAGGGGTAAAGAAAAAGATTTTTGAAGGGGGGGGCAAAAGTGGCGAAATTTTATTTTAACCACTCCAAACTAAGAAAACAACCTTTTTGTTTTTTTTGCGAAAAGTTTGATAGAAAAATGTCAGATTTCAAAATCCAGCCCCCCTCTTTCCGACGCCCATGCGAGCATTGGTTTTTAACCGGGAGAGCACGCCTACTGAAGGGGTGTCACCAAATTTTTAGTTGGATACGAGCTCTTTCGCGGTTGACAACAGGGATTTTATTTACTTGTTCAAAGTCTATTTCATTTACTTGTTAGAAGTCTGTTTTATTTACTTGTTTAAAGTCGGGGTTGGGGCTTGAAACAAAGGGCAATTACTTAAGGGAGACGTACAGCGTGGTAGAGGAAAGATTAAGAACCACGTAAGTAGAGTGAACTGAAATATATACATCCATATCAAACCTCTTGTTTCATTAGACGAGATCACTGTATCTCTTTCAAAATGTGTGGTGGAATTGGTTTTGCTCTTTGAAACTGTGTAAAGTATTATTTTCCAAACTGCGTCACTGAAGTGTTTGTTGACCTGTTTCAGTGAATCAGTTGCATTCGCGTTGTCATTTGTAAATCGCTATTTTGAGGATCCATGACTGAGTGTCAGTTATGGATCCGTTTCGCGATACTTGAAACTACTTTCCATAAAGTGTCTGATTATTAAGAAAAAACTGTGGTGCATGAGACTGAAGTCTCATTCATTCAAAGCAACGTTGTTTTCAAAGTTTAAAAGACTTAGCAACCAGTAAACGTACATATTAATGCGTGTTCGAGCAAACTTTTTTAGTAAGTTTATCCGGTGGCATTTTGTTTTGTACAGTTGAATCAAGTAAGGTGCACTTTGCATTGATATCGCTTTGTTTTTAGCCAAAGATGCGACGTGACCTTGACAACAAACAATATTTGCGTGGAAAGGAACATCATTCTTGAATGACCTGCAGTACTATGTTCTGTGCAGGATAAAAACATTTTTTTTCAAATGTTTGTAGATTATATTTTTGTTAAATTTGTTTATAATGTTCATATGAAAATATACATTACAGAAAAATAAGCATCTTTTGCAATAGAATCGACTGTAAGTACACCGTCGCGCAATTAAGAGAGACATGGCCAAATAACAAACTAGTGGAAATTTTCACTGCATTTGAAAAACTTCAATTTTGATGAACATTTCACGCAAAATACTTGCGTACAGCGATTTTCTTCTGCTTTTCGAAATATTGCAACTAAAAATAGGTGATTTTGAAAAATTTTAAATTTGAAAACAAGGAAACGGTGCTAAATATTTTTTGTAAATGCCTTAATTTTGTTAAACGTTTAAGCAATAGACCATTATGCAATTTATTCTGAAAATTCCGAAAGGTAAAAAATAAGCTTTATCTTGTGCATAAATGTTTTTTCTTCAAGGATGGGTGTTCTTTCACTATCATAATTATGCTCTACTTCCCAACTCATTTCTTTCCTTTTGAAAGATTACATCAGGTAATAAAACCTTGTAGTGACAATATGCTTATGATTTTCGCTTATTATATTTTAGCCGTTTTGAAAAACCCAGCACTTCATGCTTTCTGTTAGTAACGACAAATACGATAAGACAGTTCATTGGACAAGTAGAAAATTAATTTCTTAAATGAAAATTTGACACAACGAAGATTGGAAAGAACAAAACTTCTCACAAGGTTTGCTGAAAAGCAGTTCAGACTCTTTGTTGCTAAGAAGCGAATAAGCTTCAAGCAAAATAAGTTTTCTTTAACCACTGGAGTTAAAAAAGCGGTACACTGCTCTTTGCAAGGCAGCAAACTATCAAGTACACCTTCTTACAAAGCACTGCAGCCGCAGACTTGATTTAAGACGTGAAACATTCCCACCGTGTTTTCTATCAATCCGCAAGTTGTAAACACAAACACAATTCTCCGCGGTGCTTTGCACGCAATCGCAAGCGATTTTTTTCACTTATGAAAGTCATGCGCTGTAGCGATCACAAGAAACGTTTTTTGTCCAAGAAAGAAAAGAGATTACGTCACCAGTTTTCCCGCCTAGTCATACGTGAGACAAGACTTCGCTGGGCTTACGCCGCCGCGGCCACTATATTGCATAACATCAACCCGGTGCAATAATATAGTAAAGTTGCAGTATTTAACCGATTGCAAGCCGCGGGTTACATTGTTCTTTTTCACCATTTCTTGCGGCTTACAATCAAGGGAGGCTTACATTTTTGTTGACGTTTCATCTGACGTTCTATCTTCCTTTTGGCAAACTTTAGCAAACAAATTCCTTCTCGCGTTCGCTCTGCCTCTGTGGCAAAATGGGTCAGCAGAATCAATTGAGGGGTGAGATTGACTGCGTCTGTACGTGGACACGGCCGACATACTGGTATGATAAAACAAATCACAAGTGAATAATGCAATAAGTATTTGCAAAAATTTTCATGTAGTCTGCTGTTCGTGATTTTTCGGAAGCAAGATAGTCCCGCAGGCTACCGGTGCCATGTTCAAGTACAGCCTAGAATCAAGGGCGGTTCACAATATTTTTTTCATCATTTCGTTCACCTACAGCTACAAGCAATCAATGACGGCTTACAAACAGTGGATAAATACGGTAATTTACGGATGAAATTCGTTCTGTATGCACCAACAAGGCACGACTCCGCAGTTTCATTCTAGCCTGAACTGGAAGGTGGATGTTGCACCACATCGTTTGACACCCATACATTACAAGCTTGACGAAATCGACTAGGGTTTTTCTTTGGGTCCTTGACAGTTGAAATTCAGACAGATTTTTGTTTCAAGCCGCTTGTTGATATTTGGTTTTTAACGTCCACTTGACCTTAAATAAAAATTAATATCGAAAGTTTGTCCTTATTCGTTCTTGTTAGCAATTCTGACTAATATGATAATACTTAAAAGCACTAGTGTTTCTGTATGCTTTCGAGGAATCAGTCGACTGCCATCTGCTTTCGTCTTTTTGCGATGATTCAAACTTGCACATGTCTCTATTCAAGTATGTACTTTCCACGATGGGTGTAAGCAAGGAATCGATCAGCAAATTTTTAATAGGAAATCGATTTTACGTAAAATTACGCATACTCAGTCCTTATTCAAATAGAATTGAATCTATTCAATTCAATTCAAATAGAATTGAATAAGGACTGAGGATGCGTAATTTTACGTGAAATCGATTTCCTATTAAAAATTTGCTGATCGATTCCTTGCTTACACCCATCGTGGAAAGTACATACTTTAATATGATAATATTAGCAGCACTTAGTATTAAATGTTATTCAATTGGGTAATGTTTTGCTATAGAACGAAATGCAGTCATGAAGGCCATGCTGATACTATTTGCCGTCAGATTTTGGGATTTTTTGTAAACCTTTTTTGTTTTTCACACAGCAAGTTTTAAGAAATTCGTGTGTTCTTGTAGATGGTTGACAAGAATAACAATAACAAATTCGACCGTAATCTTTGTGGCCAAAGGAAACAACTATATTGAAAGTTGAAAAAGATTTTGTTGCACATCATTCCTTCGCGTTGTGTTCAGGCACTGCGCTCGCAACACGTTCATAGTGCAGATAAAACTGAGCAACAGAGAGTCGTGAAAATGACATTGTTGAAAGGGCATGATGCCTGTATATCTCGGTAAAGACAGTCTACGTAATGCTCGTCCCACCAACATTCGTCAGTGCGTGGTACAGAACAGACAACCATGCAGCGTCTTCTTCAGATCAGCTCTAAATCGCCACAAGCAACTACCAGCATACTTCTGCTCGTCACTAGCACACAAAGCACGACAGCCGCCAGCCACATCGGCATCTTTCAGCACAACGTTCATGCTTAGCTTGTCCAGCCTTCTTCCTCCTTTAAGCCTTGCAAAAGTACGTGCTGTTTGGAAGATAAAGAAATCGTTGCATTTTAAAAGGATTAGAAAATTTGCTCAAACCCGCGCATTCTTCTAAACCTGAAAACAGTGGTGTGATTAAGGAGAGGGGAGCGAGGCACATGCCTCGGGGCCCTCTTTTTAGCCTCGGGGCCCTCCTACCCCCTTTTTGGAGTCCCCCTCGAGATGTTTCGCGCTCAAATTTTCCTCAGTTTTTGTGGAAAAGGTATTATCCACTAATATATTACACACTGAAGCTGATCATAAAGTAAACACACTGCTTTCAAAGGCCCCCCAACAGCCTCGGTAATGCGTACGTACTCTGCTTTTGAAGGGCCCCAACAGCAGCTGCAATGAGTAAGCACTCTGCTTTCCAAGGGATCCCCAGTAGCAATGTAATGTGTAAGCGCCCTGCTTTGATATGGCCCCCCAACAAAAGCTGCACTGTGTAAGTTCCCTGTTTTCATAAGGGCCCCAAACAGCAACTGTAATGTGTAAGTACTCTGCTTTCAAAGGGGCCCCCAACAGCAACTGCAATGTGTAAATACTTTATTTTCAAAGGGGTCCCCACGCGCCGCTGTAATGTTTAAATACTCTACTTTCAGAGGGTCCTCACTAGCCTCTCTCATACGTAAATAATTAAAAGCTTCAAACCAACTTCAGAAACTGTGCGTTAAAATTTTTTCCAAAAAGTTCTGAAAAGATCCCATCAACTAAGAGCAAAAATGTATGCCAAATGGTAATTTTTTTTAACTGTCGAGAATGAAGTTTCTCATAACATAGTGTAACAATGTTTGCAAAAAGGTATATGGTGAATTATTTGCTACTTCTGCACAATTTTCAAACACCTAATGTCAATGCAAGAAGAGGGCAGCTTTGACTCATCCAGCCTCAAAGCTTTTCAAAACAAGTCTCAGGTTGGATGCTTTTGCAGGGTATTTCATGTTCTTGAATATAGTTATAAGAATGATATGGAAAACAAATTTAGTGTTTTGAATCTGCTTTATTGTTACCTCTGGTTCCATGGAGTCACGTAAAAACTGTGAACAGTTTCAGGAAACAAAGTATTTTTCAGGGGGCAAAGTGTGCTATACACTTTCTAATTTGTTTATGGTGAATGCAGAGAAATCGGACATGAAGCTAAAGAATTGGGGGACGATGCCAACTTGCTATAACCTTTATGTGTTGCTACTTTTGTCTTTCCAAATTTCAGTGTCATTAAAGTTGTGTATCATGAATACCCTCGTTCATTTTGTGCTAAGACAGTCATGCCGTATTCTCAGGAACGTATCCTTGTGTGGCCCGCATATCCCCTTACGAGGCTTGATCAAAAGGTCTTATCACGGTTGGATGAGTATGATGACGTCATCAGATGTCCCCTCTTTCAGCCTTGCCTCGCCTTCCCACGCAATCCCCGCAATATTGAAAGTCCATCACTGCCTGAACTTTCAGCCACAATTCTTTCTTGAGCCTCAGTTTACTTTATGAAAACGCTTTGCAAAATACTGAACATTTTACTCAAGTTGAAGCTGCTTGCACTTACTGTTATAACTCCAATTGCTGTAAGTCTGTCTCACAGAAAAATGACCTAAAAACGTATATATTTTAAGTCAAGGAATCCAATGAACTTGGCAAAAATGTCCTTTACACATGAAAGTTTTGAAAAAAATCCATGTTTGTACAATTGCCGTACTGATTTTTTGGCAATTTTTAGAGAAAATCCAAAACACGTTCCCCCCATCCCGTTTAGTGTTTCCGATCAGGTTTTCGCGCTTTGCCGCCCGCTGGAAAATCCTAGAACATTATGTGCTCAGAAAAGTGGTTTGGGATGATTTTGGGGGGTGCATTAGGGTGAAAAAAGTGTGGGTTGGGTCGACTGTGTTACAGATCAGGTTGTGGGGTCCTAAAAAGAAACGTACAGGGGTTAGTGACTTGCTAAACGGCTTAAAATGTTCTAGGAGCTATTCTGAAGCTTTAGAGACCTTGGTTATCCTACTAGCCGTATGGGTTGGGAGCTATGACCAAAAATTGACCAAGAAATTGGTTGGGCCACCTAGTGGACTTTTATTTTCTTCACAAATACAATTTTCTTGTCAATATTTTGGCTTGAAATTTGGTGGTATGTTGTAAATCACACAAATACACCTTTTCTGCAACTTTGGTGGGGTTCGTGGATACTGGCTGGCAGAAAAGTGGCTTGAACCTAAAAAAACGGAATCCGTGGTTTTTGCCTCCTTGGACCCCCACAAACAAAAAGTTCAACTTTTGTGATGATCATTGCAAAGGTAAGGTTTTTACTAACATTTTCGCGTAGAAAGTTTGTTTCCAATGTGTTTGGCTTGGCAACACTGGGAACATTTATGGGTTTCGATGATAGGCAAGAGAGCAAACAATGTCACTTGACCTTAGCCACAGCTAACCGCACACTTTCTACGCAACGAAAAATGACTATCATGTCACCATCAATACTTTCTGTGCTATGCAACGTTTTGTGCATAGAAATAAAACGTCTGATCTTTATCTTATGAAAGAGATCGATGGAGTCTACACGTGTTCAATACGATTCAATAACAATTAACTGCGGTGTTATGATTGAAAACCATTTGTTTTTGGGAAATAATGTTGTAAAATTGCCTAAAAGATTCTGTCACCATGACTCTACTGATGACAGGCCATCTTAGAAGAAACTTCGGCACGTGAAGATTAGAACTGGTCACCAATCCATTAAGGCAAAGTTGTACCTCAGATAAAAAGTGCATCCATTTCTTTCAAAATGGTCGGTTATCTTTGCGAAACATTGCACTGGATACCAAACAAAGATGGATTTTACTGACAATAATTTTTCAGAAGATAAAAGAACACCAATAAACAATTTTATAGAATTGGGGTTTGCAAACATAGCAGGCTTAACTTTTTTGTTTAACTTCATGTCACTCTTAATTTGTTCACAAAAAATCCAATATGTGTAAAGCGAAACTTCAATTCATGCATTGTCATGATTTAAAAATTTCTGTAAGCCTCAACAGTGTTTTTGACCCTGGTCAGTTTTGGCGTCTGAGTTGTTTATGAACCTCTTTATTCGCGATTCTTATTCACTCCAAATGTCAAACCAGGCCCAGAATTCAAGGTTTCACCAGGTCCAAACTATAGTGGAGTCCAAAGATGCACAGTAGGTTTAATCAATTTAGGGTTCAAGCTTCGTTGGAGACGGTGTTTAACCCTTGTTCATAGCGAGAAGCACTGCGATTGCAATGCATTAAGCTGGAGGTATAGCATCAATAGTTTTACCAGTCAGTGCCGGCGCTACCATGAGGCGAACTAGGCGGCTGCCTAGGGCGCTGGGCAAAAAGGGGCGCCAAAAATACAATTGTGTGGTTCAGAAAGTGACGAACGTACACCAAAAAAGGGAATGAACATGATGAAAGTGAAACACACGTTCACGCAGTTTATGAGAAGATAAATAAACTACACTATTTTAGGTTTGCTGCAGAATGTTTAATATTTTTCCTATTAATTTCAATTTAACATATACTAGGCAAGCTATGTCACAATTTGGTATGAATTTTATTCATGTAATACACGTTTCTAATGTACAAAACATCGATCGTATTTACGTAATGTATGCTATGTGTAGAGCAAGAATCTTTGTATAGGAGGGGTGGGCGCTGGAAAGGATCTTGCCTAGGGTGCTCACAAGTCTATCAATGGTGTGCTGTCCGGACCAGCAAAGCATGCCCTCCAGGATATACTTTATCAATCTCACTGTAAAATTTGAATGTTATCACCTCTGTTCTTTTCCTTAATTGATTGTTGATTTTTCCTGGCTGCGCCGCTTAAACCCGAGTAGCTTTATGTCGAAGCCTTATTGGCGTTAGTAACCTAGTTAACCAGTCAGATATAGATTATAGGCCGTAGCACTTTAATTTATGAAACAATCAGATACCAGCTGGCACGCAGCATAACCAACATTGACGACCGTCGCGAAAGTCAGAGCTTTGTTGTGCATGTAGAACTTCGTTGATTGTTGCGACACCAGAATGTAAAAAGTTTGTTGAGGCCTATGCTAGAATTTTTGTTTATTTTTTGTGAATGCGGTAACGCCAATTACTATAATTTTATCATACAATGTGCCTTCATCTTTTAGTTGCATCAGGACACTTTTTTCAATAGAAATAAAACTGAGATCACTTAGTCTTTCCTGACTTTGTGAACCACGAAAACAAGAATTGATCCGTTACAGCGCAGAGAATGTGCGGTGTGCTGAAGCTGTATTGCTAGGTATTGTTGAGATTATCTCACCCAGCTAAAAAACTTCTTTGAAACCTGATGTTAGACTGCTTTCTACCATCATCGCAATCAGCTCGTGCACATTTTTTTGAAAAAAGTCAGGACTCGCATACACTACAAGAAGCTCATTTTTCAAGCGAACATAACACTGGGCAACAAATTTTTGGTCTTGTTTTTTTATTTTTATTTTTTGGTGCTTCTTGATGTTTTTTGGTGCGCTGAGTCCGAAAATGACGTTAGTTTTTTCGTAGTGTCAGCCGTTTTTCTGTAATTTGAAAATTCCTGAACTTTGGAAATGACATAATTTTCCTGGGATGCAATATGCTTTAGATAAACT
>Ga0210059_1001930_pt1 | contig 31974 bp, 28 predicted proteins | sample Ectturendosymbi2_FD_188042 | JGI IMG/M metagenome (GOLD analysis project Ga0210059, IMG submission 188042) | Ecteinascidia turbinata endosymbiont from Florida, USA - Sample 2 (SPAdes) (version 2) | ecosystem: Host-associated > Tunicates > Ascidians > Unclassified | place: Key West, Florida... | reverse complement strand
ATTTTTGAAAGAATATTACACCATAGATTATATTCATATCTACAAGATTTTGAACTTTTAACTGGACATCAATTTGGTTTTAGACCAAACTCATCAACGTCCTTAGCTGTGGAAAGTATATACTCAGATTTACTCCACAATTATGACAATGGTTTGTTTACCTGTTCTTTGTTCATAGACCTTTCAAAGGCCTTTGATACTGTAAATCATAATATTCTTATTAAAAAAACTACATCAAAATTATGGTCTAAATGGAACAGCACTTCAGCTGTTCACATATTATTTAACCAACCGTAAGCAATATACTGTTGTGAATGGTGCAAAATCGAATTGTAGAAACATAGCTTGTGGAATTCCTCAGGGTTCAACTCTTGGGCCATTGTTGTTTACAATGTATATCAATGATCTACCCCTTTGTTCAAAATTCAAAACAATCCTCTATGCAGATGATACCTATCTGTCTCTTTCACACTCTAGTCTATCTACTTTGCAGAGTATGGTCAATAATGATTTACTAAAAGTACATGATTGGATGTCCCTTAATAAACTGTCTATAACTTATGCTAAGTCAATGTATCTCCTGGCAGGAAAGAAGATACAAAGTAATTTAGCAGATTTCTTAGTTAGATTAGGCAACCATCAGATTAAACGTGAGCAGTCTGCGAAATATCTCGGTGTTATTGTAGATGAAAGCTTAATTGGTCGTCACATGTAAAACAAATTGAAATAAAGTTAGCCTTTGCCTCAAGTGTGATCTACAAAACGAGAAACATTTTACCGTTCAACACGCTAAAATTACTATACTAGAGTTTTGCATAGACACATTTAAGTTACTGCGTTACAGCTTGGGGGTCTGCAACCACGTCACATTTAAAGCCATTCTATGTGAAACAAAATAACGTTTTGCGCAACATGACGTTCAGTAATTACGATGCATAGGCAAGCCCATTTATAAGAGATTGAATTTTCTGAAAGCGCAGGATATATATAAACTGGAATTGGCCAAATTAATGCACAAATTTCATGATGGATTATTGCCCAGTATTTATAATGATCTGTTCCAGAGATCTTCGGATTTACATAACTATAATACAAGATATGCTAGCAATCAAAACTATTTCATTCCCAGTGTCCATAGTAATATTGGCTAAAAGCTAATATCTTATAAAGGAGCGGTGATATGGAGAGAAATCAATGCGGAATATAAAAATTTACCTTTTCACCACTTTAAAAAAACTATGTGCATTTATTGGCTATTGCAGTACTAAAGAATTGGTTTCATTTTCAAAAGTGCCTGTCAAATTGCGAAAACTTAATCAACAGAATTTTGTTTTATATATTAAATTGGAGCATCTATTAAATCAATATTGGTGAACTTTTGTCCTTATTTTTTGGTTTTCTTGTTTTATGCGTTTCCTCTATTTTTTGTTATCTTGCGAGCTTCTGGGAGTATCGACTAGATAACCTAAGGGTTTTTTTCGGTCTCCCAACTGCAAGCTTGGGAATGCTTTCAAGTGTTTACAAATGGCGTTTATTTTTTATTGCCTCGCACCCGGTTTTTGCAGTAAAACAATAAACAATACAATACAAACCAATTATTAATGCCACGCAGAAACTCCAAGTTTTACATAGGCCTATTAGTTTTGTTATGATTCATGCAAAAATATATTGACCTTGACTTGTATAAAAAACATATGTTGTTGGCACTACTCATCTGTGAACTGTACATCGGCAACATCGTATAACTGTGATGCAACAATGACGTTCTTCTTAATTGTACAACAATGAACACGTGACGCAACCACTATCAATATTTCTTTTTCGGCTTCTTTTTCTGCACTCACCCTCTTGTATAGTGGTGCCACTTCTAAGTGTTTTTCCGATAGGACTAGTGTTTTTGCATTTCATCTAGTATTCTAGCGGTGTTTCATAGCTATCTAGTGCTTTTTTATGAGTGAGCTCAATGTCATTAATTACACAGTTTTGTGTTTTTCTTACTGCAATTGAGCCTTTATGATTTTGTGCAATTGTAATTTGCTAAAAATTCTACCTAAATACATCTAAATTACACAAGAGCATATAATCCGTTTTGAGTTAAACCACTCCGACGTCACTGTGGTCATCTGTCAAATGTTTCAGTGACCTGCACAAACACATGGGTTGCTGCAATCTTCCGTTTTCTTTGTCTCTGGTTTACAGTGAGCTAGGCTTTGTTTGCATTGCGACGCATTTTCTGGCCTCTTTCATTTTGTGTAAGTTTGCCTTTTGCTTTTACAGCTAACTTGCATTGAATTACTAAGTACAACACCAATTTTCTTGTAATCTGAAAAATTTCTCAGGTATTTGTAATACAGGTGTAGGCTAGCCAGGGGGGATAAGGGGGCCATAGCTCCCCCCAAATTTCCAGAATGTTTGTCGTTTTTTGCTTTGAGAGGCAGTTTCCCCAAAAATTTTATGTTGGTTGCTAAGTCAAAAGTTTTGGCCACCAAAAAAATTTTGGCTGGGTACGCCACTGATTTGTAATCAATTGTTTTTTTCTGAATCCAGTGTTTTTTTATCATGAGATCTATCACTTTTCCGTAACAACGGAATGGCAACACTGCTCCTGTAAAACTGACTAGCCTACTTGGAGTTATAATGCAGCGCAGTTATCTAAAAAATTTCGTAATGACCCATCAACTACAAATGCAAGAAATCATTTCCCCTTAAAAACGAGGAACCCTCATGGAACCCTTAAAACACACGGAACCCCACTACGTGTTTTGTGGAACACTAGGTCCTGCGGAAACTTTGTTGGAGAACACCGGATTAAAAGGCTTTAATCCATCACAGCGCAGGCGAACTCTAGATATTGGTTGTCATCGTAACGAATGCAAACTCACTCACATATTCTACCAACGCTTTCAGTCATAACAGTTTCTCGATCATTGGCGTCAGTCAGTTAGTTTAGATGTTCAGTGCAATCAGTTATTTGGGAAAGACGTATTTTCCAGTCTTTAATTGTTGCAGCTTGTGTTCTGGTTTATTCATTTCAGTTTGCTTGTTTTCTCTGCTCTTGGTTTAGCCTTACAACGTTTCACCCGTAAGCATCTCAGCAGAAAACTTTGCTTGCAGCTTTTAGGACCGAGGATGCGTAGTTTTATGTGAAATCGATTTCCTATGAAAAATTTGCTGATCGATTCCTTCCTTACCCCCATTGTGGAGAGTACTTGCTTGAATGTAGATATGTGCAATTTAAATAAACGCAAGAAGATGAAAGCGGAGCCCAATCGACTGATTCCTCGAAAATTTACAGAAAACCTAGAACTTTTAATTGTTGTTGTTGAACAGCGTACAATCCTTTGTTGCACAAAAAATACTTCCATTCCATAGGCGAAATGTTGATATTTTTGACACACCTGCTAGTTTAATAGCATTCAGATCATATTTTACGATTTTATAATGTTTTGTTGTTCTCTGTACTAAAGTCTTTTTCTGCACAGGGACGGAAAGTTTCTGCAAACATGCAAAGATACTTCCTTGGGTGATGATATCACCATGGGATTAATCATCACGCACTTGTTAAAAGTGCCCTTGACAGAGAATATTTCATTTCGAACGCACTTGGAGAATTTAACAGTGGTAGAAGATTTGAATAATGAGGTAATCTGCAAAGAAGCAGTGAAATTTTATGACAGTGGAATTTTTGCTTACAGTAACAAATGCAAAACATACTTTGTATTGGCTTTTGAAACATGCAGCACACTATATCTATATCTTCCATGAAAGCGTATATGGATGTATGAAACCACTTTTTTAAGAAATAACATAGTCGTCATCAATTTGTAGTAAAACGTTCTCTCCAAATTCTGATTTCCGTTGTCAGTAAACCTTTGAATGAAAAAACCCCACTATAAAAAAGGTTGTGCTCAGTTCACAAAGACGGTGTATTAGTTTTCATATGCATTTATTTTGAGGACTTTCATTCAAATTTCCTATCAATAGTTTTGCTTAAGAGTGGTCAAAAGTTGTATTCACTGCGGTAGTTAGTTTACCTCGTAGGAGATAAATGCAATAACTATTCGAAGAACATATCCCTCATACAGAATTGAACACTGTTGTCGTGGTTTTGATGGAGTCCACGTAGGAAAACTGCTATCACTGCTTACACCTCTACTAATGTCACAAAACGCCCTCGTGACGAGCAATTCACGAACCGCGCCCCCTTCGTTCAAGTAAGTTCTCCAGTAACGACGTGACAAAAATTAAAGGATGCAGGAGTTTTCTAATCTGTCTAGGCAAAAATAAAATTGGCAACAATTACCCGGAATTTTTGTGACATTTTAGGACACTTTAATATTACCGTGAAAAATATTTTAATTTGATGCATTCGTTCAACAACGCTATGTTTTCCACTGTTCAAAATAACGTGGGAGGTTGTCAGTGTTTCGTCGTCGTATGTAGGGGCGTAAAGAGGGGGGCAGGAGGGAAGAATTCCCAGGGCCCCAAATCACTATGGGAGCGCCGAATCACTACGGCGTCGCCGAATTACTTCAGACGGCGCCGAAAAGTCCAAACAATGTCACAAGCACTTCCTTCAATACACTACATTTGCTTCCTAAAGACTTCATATTCAAACATGGCAGTGCTGAACTTGCTTCTTACCCCGGGCGCCATCCAACCTCGTTATGCCCCTGGTCGTATAATCTTGATCTATGTATAATCTATTTTTTACGCATTGTCTTCAATGAAGAAGTGATGTGGTGGTTCGTGTGGAAAGCGTAAGCACAAAAATTTAAATCAAAATGCCAAACACTTTTGTTTTGATATCCCCTATAGTTGATGGTTATTTCTTTGGGATATTGGCGTTTATTAGCATTCAAATGAATTTTCTTGTTGTCCTGTGTTTTGTATATTTTTGCATCAGCTGACAAAGATGCCTTTTGATTTGGAAACTATCGATGTTTGTAACATGGATGGAACTTTTCTGGAAAGGTCATGATTGCAAAAGTGTCAAAAACTGTACGTAGCTGCACCAGAATGAAAATGGCAAATGCCCCTCACTACTGTACTGACCTCCCTTTATGAAAAATCACGTCCGCACTTCCTTTTTACTTACTTCAATTTTCATTGCAGGTAACTTTGAGTTACTCGTTTAGAAGAAACAAGAAAAACGTTGTAACGATTCCCGCTGATCAAGCTGCTTTCAACGACACTGTAGATCCGACAAGATTTCTGTCATTGCATTGTCTGAATGTCCCGGATGACGATATATGTCCTCATCGGTGACGTAAATTAAGGAAGTGATACTTGACGCAAGTTGACGCTCGTGCGCTTCCATGGATGTCGAAAGGATATTTTCCGGGGGGTAATAGCGGATTTGTCCAGGTGTAGGCCAGCAATATTTGTTCCAGGGGCAAAAACTGGTGAAACTTCATTTTATCAATTCTAAACTAAGAAAAAACATGTTTTTTCTACCAAAAACTTAATAGAGAAATCTTCAAATTCAAAATACCAGGGATTCTTGGCAACCCTGGTCCCGATTCCGACGCCGATGTGCGCTTCACGTTGTTCAAATAACTGTGAAAATTTTCTGTGACTTTTTGTTACGTGGAAACATGTCAGTGTCTCGTTGATGTATTCTAGAATTTTTATATTTGCTTCTGATGACGTTGATGAAAATGTACAAAATGTAAGATTTCAGTTTGTTAATCAGATTCTGCTTAAGAATATTTTGCATTTTTTCTTGTAGTCTTAGGGTGTAATTGTACGATGCATTGACAAAATAAAGGGGGAAAAACAAAATTTCGTGTTTCAAAATGTCGTGTTAATTTTTGTATATGGAGAAATTACATGGGAATCAATTTTAGGTTGGATCAACTCCTAGGAGGCCTATCTGTGGTCTGTGCACATTTGCTAAAGAAGGGAAAATGGCTAATTTGACCGTATTTCAAGTACTGGTTTATCTACGAATCTAGTTTTTCGCTTGAAAGACACAGAAGTAGGAACTTTTGATCTTCATCAAGGGAATTCTATAGAGACCTTGACTAATCATTTAGCGGTAGTGGTTGGGAAGTTATGGACAAACATCGATGTTTTTCAAATTCTGAATATTTTAAACTTGCCAAAATATCGATTTTGTGCGATAATTTGCCATCCACCAACACTGGATGGTCATTGCCCAGTCTCTGAAGATGCTGATTTTCACCTAGTATATTTTAAAACAAAAACCAGGTAATTAGCCACTTGAGATGCTTTTCAGATCCCGATAGCGTCATGAGGACCACCACATTACGTCACACTGCTCCAAAACATTTTCAAAACCAAAACTGCCCAACTTTTTAATCGAACTGGAAGACTTTCCGCACCTTTAGAGGACTCGATTAGCTCCATCTGCTGGCGATTATGGCCAAACATGTCCGAGTCACAATTGCAGCTTACAAAATTTCCGCGCATCAAGTATCAGTGTTTATTCTTCAACGTGGTTTGAAACGAAAACACGCAGTAATTTACGGCAATTCATGGTGCAAAAATTGTCTTCAACTTGGTTGATCGTTGCAACAGTTTTCACAGTTTAAATTCGTTCCACAGCGCTTAAAAATGTGAAAAGAATTTATTTTTTGCACATCCTCACGATATTTTATTGGGTATGCCGGGAGACTATGATGAAGACTGTCAATCACTAAATTAAAGTTCTGCAAGGGAAACCACTTCAGCATTATATTTGAAACGGCAACTTCAATGGAAGTTAAATCTAGGACTGTAAAATCACAGAAGATGCTGTTAACATAGGCAGTATAAGGATACTTCGACTTCTAATAAGTAATCTGAAACGGAAAATCTTTTCATCAAAATATCGATCTGAATGGAAAGGAGGTGAAGCAACCACCAGAGATAAAGCACTTTAGTTACTGAGGAATATAAGGCATCCGTAAAGTCCCCTTTAAACTGAACCATCCATGCCACAAATAGGCTGTTGACAGGCGTATGAAACTGATCACAGAAGCATCATCACAAGTGTGTGGTTTTGATTGTCGTGATGGGCGTATACGGCAGAAATTGAAGTCTCGAAAAATGATGATAAAGCTTCACACGTAGCATTACTTCGTTGTTTAACTGAATCCAGAATTACAATTACAAAGTTGTGATTGCAGCTCGTCAGATCAATGACCAGTTCCTACAGCAAGTATTATAAGCCTACTACGTGTTACTGTGTGTGTGATCGAATTATCGAAGCTACGGACAGACACATTGCCTGATGCATTACAATCTATCCATGGAAGAATACACGGCCATCAGCTAATGTTACCCACCTTTTCCCAAGTAAGCTTCTCTGTGGATTCGTAATTGACCGACAACCCACTACATTCGGTTCTGCAACACACCCAGAAACCTATGCATATTTACTCCGTTGGAGTGGCCATGTGTGCAGAATGGAAGATGGTTGTCTTCCGAAGGACATCTTACATGGACAGCTATACCTTCTTCTCCGCAACCTCTCGGTCGCTACTAAAAAGGGCTTTGAACAGTGGTGTAGCCAGCCCAAAAATTTGAGAGGGGCAAAATGTTTGATTTTAGGCGAATAACACTATTTTGTTTGGAAAAACGCCTCTCAAAGAACAAAATCACTATATTTTCCAAAAATTTGTGGGGGGAGCATGGCCCCTTTGGCCCCCCACTGGCTACGCCTGTGGCTTTGAAGGCACTTAATTTAAATACAAAAAACTGAAAACAACTGACACTGAAGCGTGCTTCCTGGCTCTCCCTTCTACAAGACAGACGAGCATATGCGATTCAAACATGCATCGCAGACTCTCAATCGCGGCCGAACTGATGATCGGACACGACAGGAAAGGCTGTATATATAGAGAGCAAAGGACAGTGGAAAACAAACCTTTGCCGTGTCATTGGATACAGTATAACATTTCACTTTTTTTCATTAATGTAATTTTCAGGAAGCGCTATGAATGCAGTATTTGTCTGTGCTTTGCAAGATGGCAAAATATCACTGCAGTTTTCTGTGCAATGATGGATTTGAAAATCAAAATTTAAGTTATATCTTGACCTCCTCAAAATTATGTCGAGTTTTGCAACACTCTAAGTTATTTTCAAACCAACGGTTTGATTTGATATTTTCGAGTTTCAAAAATATGCATCAGTAGAATCCATAACCTTTGAATTTGACGGAAAAGTTTTGTTCGAGAGAAACACCGAAAAAATAATTTTAAACAACAAAGAACACTTTGCCTTCAAACAAGGATGAAGTATACGCTTTCAAGTGGCGTTTAAAGGTATTTTCCTTCATGCCTAAGTTTCCTTGGCAGTTGACATATGGATGAAGGATCAGCTAACGTGATAGCTGGAGAACAAGACGTATTTGTATGATTTTCCAAATTAAGAAGATGAAAGAAACTTCAAATTGGGACCATTATACAACAACGCTGTCACAGAAATGTTTTTATTGTGGGTAAATGGTATTTTGCAAAGAAGTCAGCTTTGTTGGGTAATTGTGTGCTGACGTAATTTTGAAAATCAGTCTTCAAGGTTTTCAGTCGGTCTACAATTATTTCTTTCTCGTAGATTGTGACTAAAGTTGAAGTTCCGTCACTCAAGGTAGGGCCCCATCTGTCGAGATCCCCAGAAAGTATTTATCCGGACTGCGATGATTCTGAAAACCAGCCATGTCACGCATGATATCGTTTTTGTAAAGTAGCTTGGGAATGTCAGTTCTACGTGACGTGTATGAAATTCGCAGCAGAGGATATCCTCAGGCAGGCCACCTCACATGCGATGGACGTGGCCAGACCAGTGCAAACACCACTGCACCATAAACATGATGGGGTCATTGTATTCAGTGACATGCAGGATGGTGGAATTACGTACATGATGTCACAAAATTATGGTGAATGAAGTTACTTTCGTAGGCTTCAGGGGGCGGTTGGGGCCATAGCCCCCTACAGAACTTACGAAACTAACTTTAATCTCCATAATTTTGTAAAATTCAGAAAACAACATTCGCGATATAAGGCCATTTTGTCGTCCATTGGTTTGTCTCAACCGTGTTGTGAAGTATACGCCTTGCCTTTTACAGTAGCGAAGCTGTTATGAGAGTTGACCACCAAATATCATTGAAATCTCCCCCATCAAACTTTCTGGCTGGATCCGCCCCTGGTTGAGGCAGTTTTCGTGGGGGTGGCATTTGCAACACGTCTCTCTGCAATATAACAGGATGGTCAAGAAGACCATATGGAGTAGACCTTGATCTTGAGTTTTTATAGTAGGCTACGTTGGTGATTTTCAAAAACCGAGATATAATCCTCTCGAAACTGGTCAATAATTTTCCAACTCGTTGGCTGATTTCATCGTCCAGACTACTGGAATTGTTGACAACAGATTCCAAGTAAAAAAACGATTGTCAAAGACTTCAAGCAGTGAACCGTTGATAAATACTTGGGAGGTGCGGTACTCTTAGTGACATTACGACGGTTTTCCACAACCTGATAGCATGGGCGTCCTCAAAAATTTTTCCGGAAGGAGGAAAGTCGATATTTTGCGTATCCTTTTCAGGTTGCTGAAGATGCACTGCAAGTGGACGTTCACAAAACACTTTACCCTTTCTTGCTGCAACCGTCCCAAAATCTGCGCTTCCTTGACAGCAACGGTTCTTACTCGCACTTTTCACACGGTATAAAACTACGTGGCTTACCGCCGTCAACAGTCATTGTCTCGCTGCATTACCTGCCACATATGTCTGCTTTCCGGAGTCACATGCAACAAAACGCCTACTACCGTGACCTGCTTTGCCACTCTGTTTTTACGGAAAAGTGCTAGATTTCATGATAAGAAAACACTAGATTTACAAAAAACACTAGATTACAGATACGTGACAGATTTATCAGATTACAAGAAAATTGGTGTTGTATTTAAGAACAGGCGGGTGTTTGATGAACCTTCTATATTTATTTATTTGTTCCAGACTAGATGGTCCACAGAACACACACACACACGCGCAAAGGATTATTCTTTTACGTCTTAAAATATTTTAATAAGACTTGAGATGCAACAATGGTACACTACAACGTATGGGAAAAAGACCACACATCCACACATCCACGCCATTGTTCTTGAGAGATTCCTTGCGCTCTGAAATTCAAAACTTAGGCCAATGAGGAAATGGCAGCGTTTCCCCCCTGCGGAAGACCATGCCTGATAGTAATGTCAAAGTCAGCGCAAACCTAAGCAAAGCGATCAGACACATTTTGCAGGTGCGCCTCCAAGTGAGCAACAAGAGCTCCACTGTCGACATAATGCAGTTCTCGGACGAGTACATGACTTGTCTTAAATTTACGCGTGCAGTCACGAAAGCAGTGACGTAAGCAGAAAATTTTCACGGGGGAGTCTTTCATTCAGTGGCATATTATGGTGACTTGTATTGGGTGTGTGTTGTTTGTGATGTCACAATTTGACGTCATATTCATGTTTCCAAAGCAACGTTTCGGCGGACTTTGTTGACATAATACTGTATGCATATTTGTCTGCACGCACTTCCCTTAATTTGTGTGCCACTGAAATGAAGATAAACTATCAGCTCTCCAGGTTAGGATATCGGAGGAAAATGCACTCAACGCTACGACAAAGCGTTCATAACTACTCAAATATCAGGCTGCGCGTTAAAAAAAGGGGGGATAAAACACACTCATCACTGCGTCAGAGAAATTTACAACTGCAAAATGAGGCTGCGCTAGTGTCTTGTCGAATACGAGCAGTGGATCACAGAAAGTGTGCGGCTGGACTGTTTGACGAACACCCCGGTTTGCAAGATCGAATTTTGCCAAATTACACGAAAATTGAGAATGCGCATAAAGTACGCAAGAAAACTTTCGCTTTTTTCTTGTGGAGAAGACCAGCAAACTTTTAGTTTTCCTTTTTCCCTGCTGAGACATTTTCAAATGCCTGAATGATTCTATTTTAACCACTGCTGTTTTTGAGCTCCTGCAACAGTTTTATCATGCTACAGAGATTGGTAATGTAGTCAATGCGGTCAGCGCTTGCGCTGCTCAGCCATAGCAGACAAAACACAAACAATTGTTTCCGATGAAGTGAGCTATCGCGAAAGTGATCTATGGTATTTGCATTAAGTTGACAAATTAATAAGCAAAAGTATGTGAAAACAATTAATCTCCTTTGCGCAGGTAATAAAGTTTTTGTTAATATAAACCTCAAGGGGGAGGGTTAACCCCAAAATACACCCTTTCGTACGCCCTTGCACGTAAGAATGAACAACCCGTCGACGCTGCGAGTGTGGAGCGTGACTCATGCCGAAAAGCGTTGGGGGTTAGGAAATAAAATTAGTGGAGTAAGCTTTCAAGACTGAGGATTCTATATGAATGCGATTTTAGGACTACGTAGTGTTACGTAAAATCGATTGCCTAATTCAAAATATTTGCTGATTAATGATTCAGCTCCATAGCGTTTGTGATTAATATACTGTAATGGTTTGAGCGAAATACTTATGTTTGAATTTTCAATTTCATGATGTAAAGTTTTCACGAAGTGAAGTAACTGTACGTTGTTGCAACTTTTGGTGGTAAAAATTTAGTTGGGTGTTGATGCAGCGACGTTTTCATTCCAGTTTTCATTACACTTTCACGAGCTGACTTCTTGTAGTGTTCAGTCCACACTAAACTGTCTAACATACATTTGTTTTTCACTTTTAATGCTGTGACTAGAAAACTGTAAATGTTTAGATGAGTCTTTGCATTTGCTATAAAAACTGCAGTAATGATTGTCGAATTTCGGAAGGTTAATTAAAATCATATCAATTGCATTGTTTTCTCACTTGAAAGTTGATATTGTAATCTGGAAAAGCTAACAAATAAGGTTATTACATTGTGATCATCACCAGCAAAAATGCATCTCCTGCATCTATGCCAGAGAAGAAATGATCTTAGGTATTGCCCTGTGGGTGCATGATCGTTTTAGAAGAGTAACTATTTTAGAGTGTTAGAAAGAATAACTATATTTAATCGTCGCAGAAGAATGAAAGCAGAAAGCAGGCACATTCCTCAGAAGCTTGGCTCAAGGTTAAAGTTTGTTTGTTGTATTCGATCCGTTGAGAGAATCCCTGCCACTAGTGTTTTCCGCAAATGTTGACATTTACTGAAAGAATTACGTGATGTGCATATTAATTGGGACTTTTCACAAAATTCAACAAATTTGTAGAAAATCGAATTTTTGTTTTTGTACTGTAAAAACAACATTTCCAATGGCTTTGATAATTTATGTGTCCTCCTTTGGCATTGATAAGCATAGCAACACGTGTGCGCATTGAATCTACCAAGTTGGATCAGAGATTTTGCAGTTCCTCATCATGATACCAAATCTGAATTATCCCCTCTATCAGCTTTGATTTGGTTGTGCAATCATACTATTGCAACCTTTTCTTATGATTGCCCACAAGCCTTCTATCGGATTGAGGTCTGGGCAATTGCCAGGCCACTCTAAAACACTTAACTTGCTCTCTCTTAAAAAATTTTACATCATTTTTTATGTGTTGCACGGCGTCAGATCCTGTTGAAAAACGGCACCTCCTTCAGGAAAAGTACCTCGAACAGTTGGAAGCAGATATTTGGTCAAAATTTCTTTGTATTTGATGGAATTCATCATTCCTTTGACAGGCATGCATTAGCCTTCCCGTACCTTGAAAAGTAAAAACATCTTTTTCGGGGGGTGTTTTGGCACTTGCTCAATATGACCACCTTGGAAGGGTTCTCCTTACTTCTTCGTACATACTGAGACCGATATCCTTGAACTTCAGAATGATTTTCGCCAGGGAATATAACCTGTATCCATTTTTGTTGATCCCATTTTTTATGTTTTTTTGCCCACTGCAGTCTTTTCTTTTTCATAACTTTTGTTAAAAGTTGTTGTTTCTTGGGCCTTCTGGCAATTTTCCCTCTTTCCATCAACCTTCTTCTGATAGTTGATGAATGTACATTCACCGCAGCAGCTGACAAATCTCTTTTAAGGTCTACATTAGTTTTTCTCGGATCTTCAACGCTGTTTCTCTTTTTCATTTGTTCATCTCGAGCAGTCGTTTTTCTTATTCTGCCGCATCCCCTCTGTCGCCGGATAGTGACGTCATCACTGACACTGCTCCTCTTAACAACCCGGCCAACAGTGGATTTGGGTATTGCCAACTCCTTCCTGATCTCTCTTACTGACTTCTTAGCATGTTTACTTAAATCCACAATTTGCACTCGCTTTCTCGGAGTCAAATCCATTTTCAAAATAAGCTAATTATCAAAAGCAACAAAATGCAAGAATGGTATTTTTTAAGTAGAGTGCTAATAATTAAGCTGAAATATTATAAATAAATGATAAAATCTGCAATACAAATGACGGATCACTGTAGGAATGCATAAAAATGCAAAACTAAATTGCATAATAGCAAAGAAACTTATATGTTTTGAACCAGTCATCAAAAAAGATTAAAAAGTCCAAAAAATGTTGACTCTCCCAATTAATTTGCACATCACTGTATGAGACAGGAAAAGGGAGAACTGACGAACTTTCCCACCAACAAAAAGTGGTGTTTGAACAAGGAATAACTAGAAATTGGCTTCTTTGCACGCTTCCAATGTATTTTTGTTTGTACCAAAAAAATTATTCATTTCAGGTAATTGTTCTAATGATCGAAATTAACCACTTGGACAAACTTTCTAGTTTATGTTGAAAGGCTCTGCCTTTCTTGATTTTTCGTGAACTGTTACGCTCTGTTCAAATCGCGTGGCTTCTCTCTGGCACCCGTCATCGCGCACGTTTGTTATCTCCAGAGGAAAAGTCCCAAACGCTGATTTTCTTAGCAGTGACTGGTTCATCAGGCTCTGGGAAGGTCAGCCTTTTAGCTTCGCAAAATTTTAGTACTGTCGTTGTAACTAGCCACAGTTCGTGTGTTTGTCTTTACTTGTTTTCAAGTGTCAACATTTCGCCTGTAAGATTTGTCTTACATTACAGGACTGATGATGCGTTGGAAAACGCGAAACTAGTTTCCCCGTCAATAAACTGTGACTGATTTACTTGCCGCCATCTTTGTGGCCTATAACTATGAACAATAGATGCGCTTGCAAGTTTTAATCGTCGCAGGAGAATGAAAGCAGAAAGCAGGCAGATTCCTTAGAAGCTTGCCGCAAGGCTAAAGTTTGTGTGTTGTATTTTAGAGGGTATGTAAAATTTGAAAATGGAGACGTTTCACAATACCTTCCACTTGTGATGGTATTAGCAGAAATTTCTGATTTTGATTTAAATGCATTTGCTTAAATTTTTTCAACACAATTTAATATTACCGTTGGTCACATGCTATATCTTATTAAAGAAAACTATGTTACTTAAAATATCTATTTCTAACTACTCCAATGAGATGAATCTACGCACTTGCATGAGCCTGAGTTCAAATTGCTTCCTCGAACATAATTTGAACATGAAGGATTGAAGATACACGATACATGTTCATATTGATCTGTTATTTGGCAAGCAGTACTTTGGCACGTGGAAACCTTGATATTTGTAATATGAAGTTTCAAGTTTTAACACTAAGACTGAATACTTTTATGTCGTTTGGGCACAAATACTAACATTTGGCTAATCTTGTCTTTTTAATTTGTGCGTTTGACATTTTCAAGCACGCAGGCGTTTCTTGCAGAACTGGTTTAGTTTGTCCACCTATAAAACGCATGTTTTGATAATGATAAAAGCAATGTCTTTGCTGACTGCTTTCTCAGCAATATTTTCTTATTCACATCTCTTGTCTTTTGTCAATCTACTTGTTCAAGGTAAACCACATTGCATTCACCTTGCAGGACATTGAAAATTCTCCGGCTCCGGCAATACGTGAACAATTTGGCCACCACTGTCTTGGTATATGTACGCCCAGCTGCTGACTTTTGGGATTTAAAAGCTCCCGCAATGCAACTAAGTTAATTGGTTCTTCCTTCGGGTAATCCTAACACACCTCTGCGATGTAAATGGAAGAAATCGCTGATTAAAACTCATATCTGTTTATCTCCAACAGAACCAATACGCATGAATGCAAAGACAAGTGAGTTGATGTAGCTGTGTTAACACTATACCTATTTCAAAAGTGCTAATACAGCTTTCCAACTGAAAACGTTATCATGGGTTATTCAAGAGCAACTAATGCAGTGGTATTTCAAACAAGCGGGCCAGTTTTTATGCTTATCTTATTCTTTGTTTTATTCTTTCATCAGGTAATTGCCTAATTAAAATGTTTTTGTCAAATTGTTCTTCATTTAGTTGCTTTTGGAGCTGAATAGCAATTTGGAGCTGATTTTTATTGGAATTTTGCAAGAAAAATTATTCTATCTTACGTATTCCTTTAATAAAATCCGAAGCTTAAGCTACTACGTTGATCAACGCTCTAAACATAACGTGGTTGAATAAGCTGCCAGTGATGAAGCTGCTCAGAATCTCCGATAAAACGTAATAGAGTACGTTAGAGAATGATGAGAATTTGTACTCAGCGCACCATTTAAGAAGCCAAATTTATTCCAAGAAGAACCATTATCTGAAAAACTGCAAATAAATTACCGAAACAAAAATACAGCGCAAATGCTTGCAAAACAAACGAAATTAACTGGTGTCTATGACTCATACCTTCTATCTGTTATAAATTTTGTTTTAGAATTTGATGCTATTTATCAAACTTCTCACAACATTTACATTCCCTTGGTAGAGCAGTTATTAGCAGATAACAATACGCACTTAGGTATCTTTGCTAACCCAATTGTTATGCTAATTGACATTGAATGCCATTTGCAGACTTTTGTCATTTGTCTAAAAGACTGGATATGTGAATGTTTCAATTGCAATTGCAAATAAAGAAATAGCGCGTCCGATGTTTCCTTCTTCCCCCACCTGTCAATAGCAAAACATGAAGTTGAACTGCCAAGCCTGTTTCTGTGCCTCAGGCTATAACCGCACTACTGGTCGAAAAACCTAAGCATTTAAAATGGTAACATGCTTTACACTGAATGTGTTCAGCAAGCTGAGGTAGAGTTCCTGAAACGTTTTTATGCCTCAAACCAAAGTTTTACTTTGTTAGTAAATTAAGTGGCAATCTTTTGCTTCGCTGCGGCAGAAAGAGGGCCTCAATACAAAACAGTGTTACCAGTAGACTGCGCCATGAGAAGGAGCCGTGAGGGGTGATCAACTGATTCCTTATTACACACAACAGCACTAATATAGTATAAAGGACAGATGAAAGTACAGTACAGGTTGAATTGCCTTTTGCTGCCAAAATTTTATAATTTTATAAGACGAAGAAAGATTCGTACTTCGTTTTTTCTTTAAACATGTCATTTCTTTCCGCATTAGACCTCTATCTTTGAAAGGATATGCAGGGAAGAAACACCTTAGAGATTGTCTACGTGATATTCATTCGATTGAAACGTTCACATTTCAAGATTTTGCCCCATCGAAAGTGAGGCCAACTATCACATATCACAGCATGGACTACATACCATGATTTACTTTAGTTTAGGCCTGCACAACTCAGAAAGCTCGAAGGACCAAATTGATCAACATACATTTGCCGCGGGCGGCAAAAATCCATTTCATTTTGTTGTGGTTCAGAGGAAATCCTTCAACGTCAATTCCTTATCCGAAGTCGGGCTTTTGCAATATTTCCTGCAGCTGGGAAAGCTCTCACTGTCCCCAAGTAAAGCTCCCCGGGCCGTATGTTGTGCAAGCCTGCTTTAGTCGGTTATGTTCTCTGTTGGATTTTCATCAGTCAAACCTTGTTTTATTTTCAGCTGTTTCATCAGTTATCATAATATTCAATTTGTCTTATGCTGTCATGTTGAAAGAAAAAAACTTTCAATCATTCTTGAAATCCTCAGTACGTCACACCCTGCCTAGAAAGAGTTATTGCATCGTGAATTTCATTTTATAAAGCTTTATAGTGAATATTATCCCGACTCTGTGTCGAACGAAGTTGTATTGTGTGAGAGCGTTTCCAATGATTTTCCACTTTTGCCTAGATATATTAAATTCCAGTTCACAAAACTGTTTTGAGTAGAGCTGGTATTTGTAAAATTGAGAGTTTGTTGTATTTTATTTTGTTTTTTCAGTCAACTTAGTCATGACTAAAAAAACGTTTTGTTTTATATGACATAATATGAATGTTTTTTCTGCCAAACAATTTGCGAATCATATATTTCTATACTGTACACAACATGGTAAACCATCGGAATAAATTTTTCTTGCTGATGATTGTGACTGTTAGTGTCACATTAATAACGCTTTCAGTCACTCAGCGATTTCAGGAATATGATTTACAAATAAGAAATCTCAGGACTAATTTCGAATGCAATTGCCAAGAAATTGCACAAAAACTGGGAAGATTGCAACAACATGTTACTCATTCTAGAGATATCATTTTTACAATTAAAACAGCTGAAAAATTCCATCAAACCAGATTGGAAATCGTTTTGAAGACTTGGACCAAAATGGTGAAAAAACAGGTTAGCAAATTTTTTGTAGATTGTACTTCTCCATCTTCTTGGACTTTATTAATTACTGCATAGTTGATGCTTGTATTCATAAAGACAAGAAAACATCTTTGCATTTTTGTGCATCTCGTTTGAAACGGATGCGTGCAATGATCAAAGTCGAAATCTGCTTGAAAGCATTGCAAGTACACACAACTTTACTAAGGATAACATGTCTCTCTTCAAAGAAATGTATATGTGCCGCTACCTCTGAAAAGGCAGTCACGCTAAAGTCGTACCAAATGCCCTGCAGCAACTGCGCCTACATAGAACATGCTGATTGTTGTACAGCGACTTGTGAACTGTCATTGTGCGTTGCGCAACACTGAAGCGCAGCGCTTTCTAATTGTAGGATGGGTTTTTTCTTTTCAGGTTTTGCAAGTTTATGAAATAGTAGTGTAACTTGTAATACGGAGGCCGAAAGAGATAAAAGCTTTTCAGCTTGCACAGGAATCACTGCAAACCGTAGAAATAACAAGCAGTCCTTTTTGTGAGGTATTGACTAAAGTGACGTTAAAAACAAAGGCTTTTAATTGAAATTACAATTTTTATCACATGAAATGATATTCATGCCATTTAATAACAAAAACGTTCAGGTACTTGAGCAAGTAAAGTGTTTTTCAGTGGAAAACTTCAGGTTAAATAATTGCTAACATGAAGACGGTCATATCGAAAATGAAGAGAAACAAAATCCGAAAATGCGTTTCCAAAAAAGGCAAACTATACCCTAAAAAACGTTTCAACAATGTTAAGAATTGTTCCACCTCAAATTCGACTTAGTTAATCATACGCCTGCAAAAATAATGCTTATGTGTTCCCTCATTAAGTTTTCAGAAGATATGCGTCTTGTTTGAGTCTAAAACTTTACGAAATCATTTAAATATCTGTTCGTAAAAGTGTCTGCATAAGTAAGGAATCTGCGGAATCTTTTGCAGTCGGAATTTGCAAAAGTATGATAATGAAATGACATGTTTCCTGCCCGGTTAAACATGTTGAAACTGATTGCATAAGATTTTGATTTTTGTTAAAACCATAACATTAGTTTGAATTCGAACCATTATTCTGGGCATAAATCCACAGTTAGCGGGAAAAACAAAATGTTTTTATGTGCAAACATTATTTTGCGAAATACAGCATGAATGGGAGTAGTAGAATAAGCGCTCAAATGCGAAGTGCACAAGTACATTCAATATTGAAACACCTGTTTTCCTTTAATATGATGCAAGACTAAAGAGTGGGAATTTACACAATATCACCCTCTGATTATTTTATTTCCAGGTTTTTTTTCTTACTGACAAGCAAGACTCTGTTTACAACAAAAGAACAGGTGATGTGAAGTTCGTCATGTTTAAAATGTGGTTGTAGTTTTTGTTTTGTTTGTGACAGTCACATCTAAGTGTCACTCCACGACACCATCTCTATTTCTTTTTCTTCTTTGCTTTTATGCAAACAAGGAATGCAATTTAAACGAAAGTTTTTACACTGTCGATTGAAAGAAATCCTGTCTCAGCACAGAATCAGACACTAAGATCTTACAGAGTATATATTTCGCCTACAAAGTAGGCATCATCAGCTCTTATTCAAATAGAATAGAGTTTGCATAGCCCAAATCAAAACCAGTTAAGTCTTGGTTTCTTGGAAACACCAAACTCTTGAAGATTTTGCAGATAGTCCAATTTGGAATTGCGTTTACTTGTCATCACGAACATTTGTATAAATCTTGTCTCTTGATGTAAACATTCCGCTCCTCCAAGAAGTGTGTATGATAAGAAATTACTGACTTTATTTGGCGGTGTATTTGTTGATTGTGAATCAGTTGTTAATTGAGAGCCTTTAATTTCTTATCAGATTTGCGTTCCTGGTACTCTTTTTTGTAATAGCTTTTATACTCTGCAACCTTTGTATTGATTTTCATTTCAATGAGTATGAAACAATGTGAGCGATTTTGGCGTAATGGTTTCTTGAGATTTTCTTTAGGTTTTGGGGCCGGGTTTTAAATCTTGGTTTCTCAATAAAATCCTTTAGATTTGTTTCACGTTTGATTGTATGGACAAACCGTTTGTTTTTGTTTAGAATCAAGCATTCCATTTTTTAGAAACCAAAGTTTGTTTTCTGTTTTGTATCAGCGTTCGTTTTTGTTTAGAATCAAGTGTTCATTTTCTTTCAAAATCAAAGGCTTGCTTTTGTTTAAACCAAACGATTCGTTTTTGATTAAGATCAAGGTTCGTTTTTGGTTAGGATAAAGGGCTCGTCTATATTTAGGATAAGGCAGATTTATCATAACATAAGATCAAAAAATCGTAAATCATGATTACTTTATCATGATTGATTAGAGACGTCCGAGCTCCAAAGCTTACGACTACTAACAGTTTATCTCTGGATAAGAGAAAGATAAGCTCCATGTGCGCAATTGTAAATTGCTTGTATGTTCAATTGAAAGTTCTAGGCTTTCTGTAAGCTTTCGAGGAATCAGCCGAGTGGGCTCTGTTTTCATCTTTTTGCGATGATTCAAACTTGCACATATCTGTTTTCAAGTAACTATTCTCCATATGTGAGTCAAGCAAGAAATCCATCAGCAAATTTTTCTATTTGAATAAGTTTCAAGAACTGAGGATGAGTAGTACCACGTGAAATCGATTTCCTTTAAAATTTTGCAGATAGTTTTCTTGTATGTCTCAGATGTCGCGAGTAGTTACTTGCTGGTACGTTATCAAAACATAACACGAATTTGCAAGCAATAAAAGCCGATTTGCATCAGTAGTAATATTTATACAGCACTTAGTGTTTACAAACTTTAAGTTATAGATATTTCAAACAAAAGAAACCAAAGTTTTTAAGTTTTGAGTTATGTTTATACATTAGGAAGGCACTCCGCAATACACGCTTCCAAAGAAGAAAAACATATTCTATTTTCGCTTTCGATACTCACTACTAGAAACGCTTCTGAAGGGTTAAAAAATACATTCGTTTGTTTCCATGACGATTCTCCAGGACCCAAAAGTAGACAAATACACTAACATGAAGCGGAAAATGAAATGAGTGAAAACGAAGAATACACGATCGAGCTACAAATAAATTTTAAAGAACTGACTAGCCAACTCTTGTCCGCATCTGCGTTGCAAATGTTTTAACAAAATAGTTTCATTATGTTCATTAAGTGACCTACCAAGGTAGAGCTGCGCTTGAGTCGGAGGTCAAAAAACGTTTCTTGCGTCCGCGTGTGCGAACGGTAAACCATAAGCTGCAGAATTTGTCGGCGCATCAAAGGTTTGACGTCGAAAATCTCAACATTTTTTGAAAATTTACCAAGTGATCTGCAAGCAGTGGGCACGTTTTTTGAAATGATAATGATGAGGCCTGGCAGAATTAAGAAAGCCTGCTGATGAAGAACATTTGTGATCAGGATATCAACAAGCTGTTCATCGATGAACGATGAATCTGTTCCTGAAAGCTAATAAATTCTCGAGTTGATTTTTTTCTAACTGGAAAAATTGCCAGTGACAGTCACCCTCTTTATAACTGGTTAGATTTGACGTTACCATCCATTTTGTCTAGCAAAACGGAGTAAAGGGTTTTCAAAAAGCAGTGACCAGTTAGCTTTGATGCGAAGAAGGTACTCCATTAACATCACCGCCTGATCCCCCAGAAAACTTTCTTTTAAGTGCATTCCAAGCGCTGGTGTAGGGGGTGGGGTGCAGGGGGTACTACCGCACTCCCAAAACTTTCGATTTGGTGAAAATCCGGTCAAAATCCTTCAAAATCCGAGAAAAACATGTGGAAATTTGGGCAAAATGTATGAAAACCATCGCAAAATTGCTGTATGTGCTTTGATTTTACAAAAATGGCATCCAAAATGAAAGTGCAGACGTTTTTTCTTTGGAGATTGTGTTTGTTTTTGTAGTTTTTTCGGGCATGTAAGAAATTTGGGCAAAAATGCTGTTTGAAGTGCCTTAATTTCAAAAAATGCACCCAGCATGAAATGAAATGTCGACGTTTTTTGGAGGTCATTTTGTTTGGAGTTTTTTTCGGGCAAGTTTGGGGAAATTTAGGAAAACATTTTTCGCACTCTCAAAAATTTGCCTGCTCCTACACTTGTGATTCCAAGCGTCGTTACATCAAACGTTTTCTACGCTGTTGAAAGGGTCCGCACCGGTGCTGAAAGAGTTCAGAGCAACGAAATAATCGCATCTGTCCCCAATGCCTTGTTTTCTAGTAATAAAATCGTAAATACGAAAATAACGTCTGTATCTTGAAGGGCGGATCAACAGCTCTGACGTTCTGAACCGGTATTTCGTTGCTACCATTTGTAGTCTCGGTGCAGCTGATCAGATCAACTCCAGCTGACCTGCAGAACATTCCACAACAATGGCGGGTTTACCGTGATGGCCGGCGAAGCAGATGCGGCCATAGATCCTGAGTGCTGGAGTCGACTCCGGCAGGAATCTGAATCTGAATTTTTTTGAGACACGGATCTGAAGCAGGAGTCAGAATGTTGTGAAAAACCACATCCGTAGACACTTTTTATTTTCAGTAGTAGCAGGAGTCGGCGTGGTCTTTAAAATGTCATTTCTGAATTTCGTATTGCTGAATTTCGGTTGCATCGATGTTTGCCGGAGTCTGAACAGGAGTCGGATTCTCAAATTTCAAAAAAACTTTGGATCCGGATTCAAAATAAGATATGGTTTCCATTGCTCTTTACAACGTGGTTTCTTCCTGACTTCCGTGCTTTTTGAGGTTTTTGCTTTTCTACTTTGAATGCAACCAAACTTGGTGCTTGAAATTACTGATAGCTATCTATCAACATTCCGATAAAGACACAATAGAGTTAAAATACTGAATGCTTTGCAAAATTACTGAATGCTTTGTAATGACAACTTGCCAGAAAAATCTACAAGTCATTGCAACAACAACTGGCACACAAAAAATTTCAGCTAAAATGCAGATGATCTAAACGCGAGGCACACAAAGACAAGTTGCGATGCACGAAGTCATTCATGTTAGCTTTGGTTTTAACAATATTAAAAAATTACTAATCGTCATAAATGAAGCGAAGACTCCATTTAAACGTTATGTTATAGCACAATACCTACAAAAAAACACAAAAAACAAAAAAACACAAACCGACACTGCAGTAGTGCACGCACCAAAATCAGATTTTTTGCCTGAAATAATACTTTTTAATGAAAATTATTTTTCTAACCTGAAAAAATATTCGGAAAAGTCATGAATTTCATAGGACACAACTGCGCAACTAAATGCTGTATTTCATTTTTGGGTGCCCCCAAACGCATACACTGGCGCATGCCCCCTCTGGAATGCCATTTTGCTCAAACATGATTGCTTTAGATTGCTTTTGGAAAAACTCGTGTGTTTTCGTCTCAGCTTTCTCAGAGGTTTTCAAGGTTTGCACAAATTCCATATTCGTTTTTCAGAGAAAAGATTATATGCAACTTCTTGTGGAAAAGGGCATATCCAGTAAGTATGAGGTCGCAAGTATTGTAGTGATGAAGTTATTATTAAAAAACGCAACCGTCTGTTGTTTGAACAATCTCGCATTTGCAGCAAGGTACAGCTTGCAATCCGTGAATATTTTGACTATGAATCGACCCAATCATGACTTTGAATTAGTGGTTCTTGACGTGGAATGTGCGGAGGTGAAACAATAATTTACGAGTTGTAGCCTCATCCTATATCATACTGTAACACTTCATCGTACATTGTGATGCTTAAATTTAATGCACCTCATACCTTGCAGTATAACCTTGGTCTACAGCATTTTTGTGTCGAGCAAGTTAACATTTGTGTTACTCAGATGGTTCTTTTCGATAATTCATTACCTGAACGAAACACTGACGTATGACGCAAGGTAAAGATATCACATTTTCATAAACTTTCCAATGCGGTTATTGGAGCCCTTAAGAAGAAAACAATGCACTTGGGGGCCGGCAAGTCGGTCAATGTCGGGAACAATTAAGCGAAACTGAAAGACTGAAGTGAATTTCTGAAAAATTGGTTGTGTTCGCGCAAGCAGACAACTGTGACAGAAGTTTTGAAAAACAAATTTGCAGAAACCTAATAGCAACGTTTACATCGTTCTAGGGAAACGTTATATACTTCCTTTGCATAGACCGAAATTCCACAGTTCAACATGACACCTATATAAAATGTTTGAAGGAACCACCGAAAAGACAAAGCAATATAGTAAGGTATGATACAGGGGCAGGGGCGGATCCAGCCAGTAAGGTTAGAGGGGCGATTTCAATAATTTTTGTAGTCAAGTCTCATTATTGGCTTACTATTGTAAGAGACGTGAAGTAGACTTCACAACACTGTTGAGACAAAACAATGTACGGCAAAACCGTCTTATATCGCGAATCTGTATACTGAATTGTACAAAATCATAGTGAATAAAGTTTCTTCGTAGGTTTTGGAAGGGGCGATCGTCCCAGTCGTCCTCCCCCAGGTTCCGCCCCTGGTATGACATAAAGTGCTTGCCTTTATAACAGTTTAATGCTTTTTCACACAGTGCGGATCTTTGCTGCAAAACTGACAAAGAGTATTCCCTTGTTAAACCACATATGGATCATCAGTGAGTTTTTATGTGCTTGTATTACATAAGTTGAGGAGGAAATCACAAAAAGAAATTGAAATGAGAAATTTGGGCAAAAATTCACAGAAACCTATACCTCTTCGCGCTATTTCCTACAGCACCACGGTATGAACAATTTTAAGTAACTGTGCTCGTCTCCCATTTTGTCTTCGTTTCCACCAACAACTAAAATATGTGGACAAATCTATGATGAGTTTGCAGAACTTTTATACGATTAATTTTTTTATGGAAAGAGTATGTCTTTCGAATCACAGAGCATGGCCAATGTCGAACATTCAACATTCGTTTTCATTTCCCAGGTATAAGTGGTGGTGTCATTTTGACGACGATGTGTACGTCAATCTTCGCAGCTTGTTGGACGTTTTGAACGAACACAACCCATCCGATCCGGTTTACATTGGGAAGACAAGCCATAAATTCATTAAGGTAAAAGTTTATTTTTTTAATTGAAGTTGACAATATCCGTAGAAACTATCGAATGTGACCCGTCATGTTAGTGAGTCGTTGCGTTAATCACATCTCATGCTAGCTTATCTTTACACTGTTGAATTGTCATGTAGCAGATTTGTCTGAACGCCATTGAAAGATAGCGCTTCCTTTACTTGCATCACGAGAAATGTATAGCGACATAACTTTTGTCACATAGTTGTAAGTAACCTCAAGTAACTGCATACGCAAGGGGTTCGTCGGTGAGTAGCCCGTGTTGGAAGGCACTTCATTCGCATATTGTGCCTATTCATATAATCTAGACAGCCATGCAATTTTACAATTCTCCGATTGTTACTTTTGCTTTTCGGTTTGCCACTCTCACGTAAAAGCCCGGTGATAGCCTTGTTCATGCGCTGACCAAGAAACATCTGCTTCTGTTTTTCCTACAACTCTTGAGACAACTCCGTGTATCTTAAAAATAGCATTAATTTTCATGTGAGTGACCTCGTGTCAATAACTCCAAAGCATCCCCTAGATTAGAACAGTGGTTCTTCACCTTTTTAATATCGTTACCTCTTCCCTGAGAAGAACTAATGGATTTAAATTCTCCCCTTTTCAAAAAAATAACAAATTACAGCTTGCAATAAGTCATTAATCAAACAACACACATATGACGTCATATTCAAATTTGATTCAAATGTCCATTAAAAATATACAATGGGAAAGCTGGCAGCGTTTTTTTTGTTAGTAGTTTTTAGCTTATACTTGACTACACTGCAGCCCACACTACTAGCGACTACTTAAAACTATCAAACCGTTGTTGGCTCATAACAACACGTAACATTAGCAAATATGTTCTACCTGGTAATACTGAGTTCTCAATTTCAGAGAAATTATAAAGGAAAACATGTAAAGATTGTTTTCGCAACTGGGGCTGGTTATTGCATTTCACACACCCTGGTCAAAATGATGGACGAGTGGATCGGGTGAGTGCTTTCTAATTCTATAATGATTATAGCCCTCGTAGGCTTGATGTATTGTTGGAATCAGGACAGACTTTTCTTGAAACAAAGTAACGTTAAGATGAATAGAAGATGTAAAAACATGTGAAAGCATCTTTAAATCCCTGAATAATAATAATAGCCAGATGCTAAAATCAAGTAGAATAAATATTTGAAAAAAAGTTTTAAATTCAACTAATTTCATTGGAAAATCTTAAATCTGGTCTCTCCGCGAAAACAAAGGTGCAAAAAGTTTTCTCAGTGCAATATTTTCAGTAAAAGACCTGAAATCATTGCGCTGCAGTTTTTATTTTCGGCTTATGCTTTCGCCAAGAGATTTCTATCAATGGTCAAAAAGTGTGGAGAACACCAGCGGTATGCGGTGGTCATTGTTACTGGATGTGCGCTGTTTGTGACGTCACACTGTGACGGTAAATTCATGTTTCAGATCCAACGGTTTGGCGAAGTTTTTGATACAGTGCATATGGCCATACACGCACTCTCGTTATTCGTTGTTGTATAACTGAATATGACATTGTATTGACTTCAAACTATCCGTGCTCCAACTTAAAATGCAGATGCAAAACACACTCAACGCTACGACCAAGCAATCATAACTGCAAAAATATTACACGGCTTGTTAAAACCAAGGAGTAAAACACACTCAGGCCTACAACAGCGCAATTTACAACTGCAGAAACAGCCTGAACGAATGTCTCTTTGCATACGAGCAGTCGAGCCCAGAAGTCGTGCGCTTCGAACAGCGCACACCCAGGTTGGCTGGATCGAAACAACAAGGGAGTAAAATGCACTTAGCCCCGGAACAGCGCAGGTCACATCTGCAGAAACAGGCTGCGGCTCTGCGCGATTGTCTTGTCGATTACGAGTTTCGATCCCTGCAGGTGTGCGCCTGGAATATCGCACACCCTGGTTTGTGAGATGGAAACAAACAATGGAGTAAAATCCACTCAGCCCTGGAACAGCGCAGCTCACAACTGCAAAAGCAGTTTGAACAAATATTTCTTCGAATACGAGAGTAGTCGAGTACATATGGCGCACACATTCGGGCTGGAAAGTGCGTAATTATCTTTATAGCTTCTTTGTGATTTTACCTTGATCGCACAATCAGGAAAATGTCACGTCATGTTCAGTTTCACAGGGTGTGCGCCGCACACCTAACACATCCGGAGTGTACGCCTCTGAACAGCACCACAGTTCAATAAAAATTATCCCGCTCAGTTCTGTTCCGTGATGAACGATATTATTTTGCTTTGGCATTTCTGACTGTTGAATATTGTCCAAGTTCACAGAAGCTCCCAGACCAGTAGGAGTGTGTTATGGCCTCATTTGCTGCATGAACGTCGTTTACTGCATAAGTCACATCTTTTTTAATTTGAACCACCTAATAATTTAGCATATTCGTCTGATATTTTAAGATTTTGTAATCTTTTGTTGTTCTTTGTACAAAATTCTTCTCCTGCATAGGAACGGAAGATTTTTGCAAACATGCAATGATACCGCTTTGGGTGATGATATCACCATGGGATTGATCATTACACACTTGTTGAAAGTGCCATTGACAGAGTCTACGACATTTCGAACGCACCTGGAAGACTTAACTCGAGTTGAAGATTTAAAGAATCAGGTATTTTGTAAGAAAGTCATAAATCTGCAACGGCAAATTTTTCTAAAAACGACATATGCAGGCCTAAAATATAAATTTCATACTAGCTTATGAAACTTTCACTACACTATATCAACATATTTTTTAAATCATGACAGGTTTTGTGAAATTAATATTTTTCAAAAAAGTCAAACTGTCTTTGTGGAATTTGTAGCAAAACACTGCACAAATGCTGATTTCCATCGTCTGCACATCACTGAATGCAACCATTTGAATCAAGCAGATGTTATATTCAGTTCACATGGTCGTCCGCAGAAAATTTTCCAGAGGGAGAGGCAACGTCAAAATTTGCTTATCCTTTTCAGGACGATGCAATGCAAATGAACGATCACAAAGCACTTTACTCTTTCTACACCACAAAGAAAATTCCCTATGTTACGACAATAGTCAGTGCCGGATAAGTAGCAGCAAATGTAGCAATTGCTACGGGCCCGCGCTTTTGGGGGCCCCGCGGTCCTTTGTGTAAAATTTGTTTTTTATTAGGCAAAGGTGGATACTAGAATTTAGGTGTCCGAGGCAAACTCAGAAAGGGGGCCCAACATGTTACACAATATACAGAAACTTGATCCCCAGAAAGCGAGTTAAATCTTTCATTTTGTCCGGGAATTTGCTTCTGCGTGGAAATCCATTTCACATTGTAAATTCTTTGAAGTCATTTGATTATACATTAAAGTTGTTGACTGACCTGTTTTGGCATATTTGCACATATTTTTGCTTTTTTGACAAACCCATAACTTGCTTCAGCGCTTATTATATGTTCTCTAGGATAATCAGTTGGCCTTTTTAACAAAACAATGCAAAAACTAAATGCGAAACTCTCAAAAAAGGGACCTTCACGGAATCTCTGAAAAAAGGGGTCCGAGGCGACCGCTTCGCTCGTCACCCATACTATCCACTCTTGACGTATAAAATTTTTTCAGTCCAAGAATTCACTAATTTGCTAAATTTGCCATTAGCAATTAGGCAAAGATTTTCAATTGAATGATTTTCCATTCGACTACTGTATTTCAAATGAAAGCATTTTACAGATATTTGCAACATTATAAGACCACCAAGCGATGAGGTCGAATTGCAGCAACTTCCAGATATCGCTTGATTGTAGTATTCTGAACAGCATTAAAAAATAATTTTAGACTAGATTGATCTGTTCTGTACGTTGCGTTACCTTTTTGGTACTTTCGAAATGATTCGCCTAGTGGTGCCAAACCTGAGGTTATTCCTACAGATCTGGGGCTATTCAATGCCTTTCTGGGTTTTCTTCTGCATATCTGTGTTTTTCAGAATTTAAATGCGTAGCGGTGATTTAAGACAGGTTGTGATTGATTAAACTTTATTTCTAGTGTCACATTTCTTTATCTTGTTTCGTCAAGAGACCTTAGTTTTCAGCATAATTGCTGAACAAGCAACTGGCACCGTATAAGCGGTGAATATTAGCTAGGTGCAATGAGTTCAAGTGACGGAGATACTAATGAAGCAAGCCAAAGAAACGATGAAGCGGTATAAACAGCAATTTTAAGGTAGAGTGGTTGAAAGACCCAGATCCCAAAAAAACGAAGACATAATTATTGTAATTGCTGCCAGATCACCGTCAGCAGAAATGCTGACAAGTCCATATTACTGCGATATAATAATTCCGACAGATACAAAGTTCATTAGCAAAGTTACAGTGTAGATTCAGCGGCACTTTTGTGACTTACAGATGCCCGTATATGGTAGATAGTAGAAAGAGCAACCTAATTTTGTATCTACGTGGGCTTTTCTGTTTAAATCTGGAATTTTTTGGTGAGTATACAGGTGGCTTTAAAAAAAATTTAGTTGGAAGTCCTGGACTTGGTATCTATTAACTAGACTTTGCATAGTGTACTTGGAGTATTTTGTTACAAATGTGGAAAATGATTTACGAATTTATTTTACACACATGATGTCCAAATGCAGTGGAGAACGGTCATATTCCAAACTTTGGATGGTTGAATGAACAAAGGAACACCATTACTTAAACCAAGCTGAACAGCTTGCTTGTAAAGAGTATAGAGAACGAACTTCTATGTGAAATAGATATTTGCAGTAGATGTATGATAAACAAAGCCGCTATGGCAAAATCAAGAAAACGCAATTGTAAGCAGTAGGCTTGCTGCTTTTGACAATCGACTTCGACATTTATACTGAGACTACGCTGTCTAGATCAGGGGTCTCAAACTCAAATTGCTCTGAGGGCTATAAGGACTCACAAGCGTAACCCGAGGGCCGCATTACGACGCTGACGCAACAATGGCGGTAGGTGAACCTTTCTAGAAATAGCTTTACATCCTATTTGCTGCGAAAAGTATCAGGAATTATGGGCAAATAATTTCTAGCCGTCTCTACGTTTGTTCAAAATGAATTTGTTCACACGCTTTCCGAGCAATCGTAAACACCGGTGAATAAACTGAGTAACGTGAGTGTTAATTATTTAAAAATTCCCAAAAAGCATCGCGGGCCGCACAAAACGCCTTCACGGGCTACATGCAACCCGTAGGCCACGTGTTAAGACCATGGTCAAGATATAGCAATGATCAAATTGCTTTGATGAGTGTGGAAACATTAATTACTGTCTCTGTACTGTACTTGTGAGATGTACACTACTGTATTCCTTCATGGTAAAAAGATACGTATGAATGTTTTTGGTAAAAAGATATGTAGCATGCAATGCCCACCAGTTGCTGTTCAGGACCAGGTTTTTCGTATTTATAGAATTCAGTATGCCTAATATTAGTCTCATGGATGCCCACAAAATTGATTTTACAGCGGCTCACTTGTTCAAGAGTTTTTTGACTTAGGACTCCGCGTTGTTGAATGCTGCAGGCCCCGCACCACCTTAATCCAGTACTGACAGCAGTCACAAAAATTGCGCTTCGTTGGCACCAGTGTTTCCTTTTCATTCATGCTTCTTTTCATACAGTATAAAATTATACATGGCTAACCATATCAGCAGTAACTGCCACGCTGCATTACCTGTCAAGACGTCTGCGTTCAACAGTCACATGCGTCGAAATGCTTAACGTGAAGTGAAACATTTGAAGATTTATTGACATGTTATTGTTACGCATTAATTCCCAACAGCAGAACAATGCGCTTGCAACTTTGGCAACCTGGCTCTGCAGGAAAATAAGTAGACATGAGTGAACTGTAAACTCATCACTGAATAACAACAGAACATTGAACCTGGTTCTTGTGCAGTGTGTGTGCGAGTATTACATAAGCTGTCATTGCAAGAATTAAATCAGTTAATTGGAATTAACTGCTGACTTTGGGCTGTCTATGCATTTTTGGTCTTTAGTCCCAGTTTCCTGGGGAAAATGGCCTTTTTCTCCTGCGGATGTTCATGCCAGTTCACAAAGGCTCTGCATACTTCATACGTTATCAAGGATGTTTAAAACTTTCTGTACATACAAATTCTTGCAAGCAGCCAGATTTTTACTTAGCAACAATCAAACCTTGCAGCCACTGCTGTGGTTAGTTTACCTCGAAAGATATATAAGCAAATTTTCTCTTTTTGCACGACACAGCTCTTCTATATAATTCAGAATTCCTTGTAAGGATCATATATAAATGGCATCAAAAGCTGTAAGAGGCTGTTCCAGGATTAAGATGCCAATTGTCCATCGTTTCTGCAAACGTTTCTATGTGGACAATTACTTTTGTATTTCGTGTTTACTTTCTTTTTATTCCATTGCAGGTAACTTTGAGCTACTCTCTCGGAAGAAATACAAAAAACGTTGTAACAATTCCCGCTGATCAAGCTGCTTTCAACGAAACAGTAGATCCGACAAGAATACTGTCGTTGCATTGTCTAAATGTCCCTGATGACGGCATCTGTCCTCGTCGGTGACGAAAAAACAAAGAAGTGTTGCGTGACAAACTTGAGTTCGCAGTGATTTTGTTTAAAAAGTTTGGACAAATTTCTGTGACTTTTTTGCTAGAAAGAAGTTATAGGAAACAGGATGAAATGAGCATGCTTTGATTAGCAAAACTATGTAAGCAAATTTTGAAAGGAAATAGTTTTGGGCTGCCATGTTTCCTTCACCCATAAGAATCGCCGACATTGATGGCATCAGTTGTTTGGAATACTGGTGTTCAGTATTCAAGTGAATGAATCAAAAGTCTTTTTGTCATTTCTAATGAATTTACGCCTGCTTGAGAAGATATAGCCAAAAACGTACAAAAACCAAAATTTAAATTTATTAACCAGATATTTTGTACTTTTTCATTGTAACCGAAGCCATATATAGGGTTCAGTGGCGTACGCAGAAACTTTTCATGGGGGGGGTTCATTCAGCGGCATAGCGTAGTCATTTGTATTTGGTGTGCACTGTTTGTGACGTCACAAAATGACATCATAGTCCTCTTTCCAAACCAACGTTTTGGCGAAGTTTGTTGACGTAATATGCACATTTTTCTATACATCCACTCTTCTTATTTTAAGTGTCAGTGCACTGAATATAAACTATTAGAGCTCCAAGTTAGGTTATCGGAGGAAAGTACGTACACCCAACGCTACGATACAGCAGTTCGTAACTGCAAAAAATATCAGGCGGCGCGTTAAAACAGAGGAGTAAAACACACTCATCAATTCGTCAGAGCAATTTACAACGGAAAAATGAAGCTGCGCTAATGTCTTGTCGAATACGAGCAGTCGAGCATAGACTAAGTGGGGATGGACTGGCT
>Ga0210059_1001929_pt1 | contig 31975 bp, 18 predicted proteins | sample Ectturendosymbi2_FD_188042 | JGI IMG/M metagenome (GOLD analysis project Ga0210059, IMG submission 188042) | Ecteinascidia turbinata endosymbiont from Florida, USA - Sample 2 (SPAdes) (version 2) | ecosystem: Host-associated > Tunicates > Ascidians > Unclassified | place: Key West, Florida... | reverse complement strand
TTAGCTAAAACCTCGCGACTGAATCGTTTTTTTTTCAGCAAAGCTTTCAAGCAGCAACGTTAAAGCAGTGGTGTTAACCAGAGCACCCGAAAATGCAGGTGGAAATCACGACATAACCTTCGAAGCACTTTTTACACTCAGCATGGCTGGCCATTTTGACATGTTATTTTTCAGGTGTTTTTGTTTGTAATCTCTGGCTTCTTATTGTTTGGGTTAATGTCGTTTCTTGCCAAGTCACTCTCTAACCCAGTGGTTCTGAAAGTGGGCAGAATCGCCCCATTGGGGGCGAAAAAGACAAAGGGGGCGAAACAGCATAAACGGGGACGAAAATGCTCGATCACTAATCGATCATTGAGTTAACTTCAGTAGCCTACTACTATGACTTGTCAGTTTCTTGCAGATATTAGTTTACTATGATAATCGATTGAGGTTGTTGGTAAAGCAATTTATTTATTAAATGTTGCTCTGGATCGTCTACGTGCCCGGCTACAGTGTGGATTGTTTCAGGGCTGCGAAGCCGTCGTAAAAATGACACAGCTCCGGCTCCGGAGCTCTTCTTTTCGTGAACATGACTCCGGCTCCGGAGCTTTTGGTTTTCATGAGTGTGACTCTGCATCTGTTCGTTTTCACACAATAATATTTTAATTGTCTCGGTGTTCCTCAAGTTCAGTGGAAAATGAATTAAGTCAAGTGCACAAAACAAAGAAAATATGCCAAACCCTTTGGAGTAATTTCATCTGGTAGTTTTTTTTACAAGCAGCGTTCTTACCATGAGGAAATCAGCGAAAAAAACAATCGCAAGTTCAGGCGATCAAGAGAACAGTTACTGGCATAAAGGAATCTCAAGATAACGGTAATACAAACAACTTCTGCAAGGGCAATCGCTGGTTTTACCGTCAATACCTGAGGACCTTTCGTCATTTCCTACGACCAGAATCAATAAAATGGCTCTTTGGAAAACTACATTTGTGCCAGAGCATTTGCACTCGTTGCATGCTTTGTCTGTTGCAGTTTTGACGATTCCAGCTAACAGCGCTACCAAAAGTAAACGATGCAAAGAGCGCAAAACACACAGTGGACTGCATGTGTGTTCTTTCAAACACGCACACATTTGCATTATCACAAATGCGAAGATGTGTTTAAAAGCCCTTCGTTCGAGTAAAAAGTATGACTCCTAGCAATAAATTCACGTTTGACTTTTTCAAAATAGCTGAAAACTTCTGATTTCTTATCTTTCGCACTCATGATAAGCAGTGATGCAGTGATAATGAATCGCAAAGTGAAGCACAATTTAGCGTGGGAACTGGTTACCGTGCCGAAAACAGATTTTTTCCACAGATGAAAACTTCAAGAAAAGTCCACATTTGTTTACATTGATTTTTTTACCCTCCTGATAATGTACTGCTATGCAAAGCAATGCTAGTTCGCTACCAATTATTTATAACTTACATGCTACTGCTTGTAAACGTAATATTTTCTAGTGAACATTCCTACTTTACAATGGCATGCCGTGCATTTCACGCTTAAATATGTAATGACATCATATCTTAATCATACGCTAACAGCATGACTACACAGCTACGAAAGCTATGGATATTTTGTTATATACCTACTCATTACAGCTCAGTTCTTGTCAGATCGCTACTCTGCTACAGACCCGGTTTGATCATTCTGACTAGAAAGTAAGATATTGTGATAGTTAAGGTTTTTTTTACTTCCACAACAATAGTTCTCAACCATTTCGCCCCCCTGCAATTTAATTTGGCTCTTCCCGCACTTTAAAACACCGCAGAGACCAGAAACTCTTCATACCTCGGGCTTGGAAAGGAACGTTGCATCCTCTAAAATTTAATTTAGACCACGTCAAACAATTACATGCTTTGCGTGCCTGCCCGTTTCCTTTATCGAGGCGCCACAATAGTTTTAGTTTTCAACTAAAAATGAAAGACGAGAAAAAAATGTCGTTTTGCGTTGGTCGAAAAACTCACAGGAGAAAAATTTCGTGGCTTTTTAGAAGAGAAGTGCAACTGCGTATGAGCAAAACGTCTGACACGTGATCTCTACAAACGCAGACTGATTTACTGTAGCAGATAACGTCACGTCCCGCGAAGAAGTGGAAGGTAGATCATAAACATGTAATTCACGGTAAATCAAAACAGCTTCACTCTGACATAGCGTAAAATGAATGTGATCTAAAATGAATGTGATCTAAAATGAATGTGGTCTAAAATGACTGTGGTCTCAGTTGAATGCGGTCTCAGTTGAATGCGGTCTCAAATGAACGTGGTCTCAAATGAACGTGAGCTCAAATGAATGTGGTCTCAAATGAACAGGTCTCAAATGAATGTGGTCTCAAATGATTGTGGTCTCAAATGAACAGGTCTCAAATGACTGCTGGTCTCAAATGACTGTGGTCGCAAATGAACGTGGTCTCAAATGTATATGAGCTCAAATGAACAGGTCTCGAATGTGGTCTCAAATGAATGTGGTCTCAAATGAATGTGGTCTCAAATAAATGTGGTCTCAAATGAATGTGGTCTCAAATGATTGTGGTCTCAAATGTCGTGGTCTCTAATGAACATGGTCTCTACTGAATGGGTCTCAATTGTCTGCACACCGTTATATCTAGTTTTACTTGACCTGTGCCATAAGAAACATGTGGTTTCCTTAGCTTTGCTTGCACAAGATGCGTAAATTGAGTTTTGCTGCCATTTCGCATACATGTGAAATTCTGCCAAGTGCTGCTTTGTGTTATGGCGGGGATTTGCGTTGCATTTTAAAAACCTTAAGTCTTGAAATATCCCTTAGAAAAGTATGCGTTTACAAAGTTTATTCGAGTTTAAAGTTGTGGGAAACAAATACTTGACGCAAGCTGGTTACCAAGATTTACGAAATCAGTTTACCTTGTGAAGTCAAGACACGGATTGAGCGGTTGAATCTTAGCGCACACAGAATCTGACGTGCAACGACTTGAATACTGGTATTTGAGTTTAACCTCTGCTATTCCAGCATGCAATAGCCGAGCTTTATAACGTGTTACACCGTAAAGCGTAAGCTGTCGCTAAGGAAAGCCTCATGTTAATGTGCCGCACACTCAAACAACCCCGCTGATTTTCAGAATTTGTTTTCAGCGAAGCAGATGCGTGCAATCGCTTTTCGCTCGCACAAGAACCCCGTAATTTCTATTCATCTTTCTGCGACATCTGTACGAAAAGCCCCTCCTCATCTCTTTTGTTTGTAAGCTTTCAGGCGCATCGTTATTGTGTAGCCGTGAATACGTTCGTGCGTCAAGTATTCGCCGCAACGTCCGAAGTGCTTCCAGGCCCTTATATCGAAATCACTGCAGTGGAGCGCCTTCACTTTTCGTCACAAGCTATTTTACTAGCATTCTATCGCAAGCTTGAAACCCGCACAGCAACACGCTCTTCTGCCCGCCGAGTACAAGCTCGCGCGCCAGTCCAAGCGCGTGTGCGACTTAAAATCGCGAGCGATTAGAGTGAAAATCCGGTCCGGTTTGTTTGGCGCGCGCGGACTCGTCGAGTGGCCGCCGCGAGTGGAAATCACGCCGCACATTCCGCAAGTCCAAGTGCCGCTCTTCTCCGTTGAAAGAATTTTCAAAATATTCGGTCGCGACGGTCAAAGGCGTCCTCTGCGACGCGATTGACCGATTGAGCCGCTCGCCTGACCGGAGGACTGAGCAGGTTTCACGTGGACGCTGAAAAGCCAGCGGCCCGCGGCCATAAACGCTGCAAAGAAGCTGCGTTGCCCGGAGCCGAGCTTAAAAATCCCATTTTTCCGATTTTTGTCATTCTTACAGTAAATCGGTCCTTTCTGCAGGCACCATGAAAGTGACTTGGACCTCGCGGACGACGTTTTCCTGCCTTCGACCACAGGCCGGGCAGCGATCAGCAGAACCAACAACCCCATTTACATGTCGAACGACGACCGCGCCTCGCGGAGAGTCAGCAGCAACATCTCGTCCACCAATCTCCCAGCTGCCGCCAACAGCCTGAGTTTCCTTCGACGTTCGGAAGAAAACTTGACGCTGTTAGAAAGTCCACCGCCTGTAAGTTACAATAACTACTGATCCGTGACGAAGCTGGGATGGCGCAATCGCGTGTCGATGTGTGAACGCAACAGCGTTTTTTCCACACCTCGGCGTTCTCTTTGTGTAGAGTGATGGCATTACAGTACAGGCTGTTAATGTTCGCCTCTTCCTGCAGTTTTATTGCGGGGCCGTGATTATGCAAAGTTTGTGACCCCTCCCCAGTATTATCGGCAGTGGCAACCAGCAACCGAACGGTGATTCGTTCGGGTGCCACAGGCCAAGGACCAACTTTGCGCAGCAGCTGCTGAAGCTGCATCGCAGAGAACCACCCTTATTTCGAAGCATCCCTTTCGCTTAAGCAACTCTCGTTGTCTCCGTTCAGGTTCATGCAGCTTGCTGCAGCCGCCCACTGATGCTAGCAGCACGTAATGCGTTGGCGTGGATAAGCTGTGCGCTTTACAACTCGCTTCCTTCGAAATTGCGCTCAAGAAAGTGCTTCTGCTTTTCAGCGGCGCCCGCCATGAGCACGGCTTGATTGGTTGGTTGGTTCGGTGTTATGGTGCGTGGCCTTGCATGGTTTTCAGGCCACGTTAGTTTATTCCGAATGCTCGGCGCATTCGTTAATTTATTTTTTTTTTGGTTTCATTTTTGTTCCCTGCGCTTTCCTTTATTCATTCCGTACTTCAAACATGGCGGGTGATGCCGAGGCTTGTTTAATCGGCTTTAGCAGGGCAACCAGATCAACAAGCGTAATTGCAACAAACATTAATGAAATGTGCAATAATTTAAAATATAAATATTAATCAGAGATTTAAATCACAACAAATAGACTTTGCCCGCGGCCTCATAACAAGTATCACTTTCGTCAAGAGGTTGGCCAGATTCAAAAGCTTCGGAAATGCGGGAGTGACAATGAAAGGGCTGTAACGGCAAATCAACCACGAAATACATTCGCTCCTCTGTCACTTTTTGATAGTCTTTGCGGTGCCTGAACCAGGACCTGACATCCTTCAACCAAATCGCAAACAAATATTAAGAATTTCAATGACGTTGTCTGTACTCAACCCAGGCCAAGTAGAGCCACCAGTCGCGCCGCTTCAAAAGCTTTAATAACTATTGCTGCTAATAAGCACCAGGCGAGTTGCTGTAGCTCCAGGCGATTCTCGAACGGCTAATACAGCATTAACGGTAAATTAAGAACGATATCCTCAGCGCGTCTAATGAATTTAGGTTTAGAGTGGCTGTGCAATGAAGTTCGAGACACCTCAGATGTTAACGAGACCGCATCAACGAGACTTAATTCAGCGGCGGTTTCTATACTGTCCACTGATTATGATTCCTCATCGTCGAGTTGCTGGGAATTATCAAATTTTTATTGAAAAAACACGTCAGGTCCAGTGTGGAGTGGTGATCTGCGCTTTCTGCAAAATGGTTAAAGTGCTTTCGTTATTCAGGTCTAATCAGCAACACCGCGAACCCTTAGGAATATCATTGTTGTATCAGTCAATCAGTGCGTCAAAGGTTTGTCCATGACCTTAATTTTAAACTTTTTACTGTTGATCAGGGAACTTTGCTGCATTTTGTATTATTTTACATATTTTCGACCACTGTTTAAGCTTCCATCGAAATTCTTCTGCGATTTTCAAACATTGGACACTTCACTGATGACGAACGCATGTGACGTAACGCGATGACGCATCTTGTTTTCTCCTCACCGTTTGTTGTCATCCTCACGCCAAAGCAGTTTGCTGTGATGAATTGCAAAGATATTTTTTATACTTTCACAGCTTGCTTCTCTGGTTCAATGCTCAAAGAAACTGTTTCGTAAGTTTCCACGTTCTGTCCGTCGCAGCTCGGGGAATTTGGGTGCTTTCACCTGTTTTCATTCTACATGGCAGAATAACTGCGTTTTAAAAATTAGAAGGAAAACCACAAACGAGCATCAGTTGTTAAAGCCGCCGCGCCCCGATTTTCTCATCACCCTCACAAGCCACGAATAAAATAATTTCGCGTTTCGGCGCTGAAGTGTCTGACCGCGGGCTACGAAGAAAATATCGTCAATCGTGTCGTCACTCACGCGAGTCGTGACTTAGCTCGGGCGTGATTGGATGACACGCGAAGGTTTTCGCGCTGCGCGGTCAGCTTTACTGGTTCCTCTCATGCCACCGCAACATGAACTTTGAACAAATTCAGCGCGAAACACTTGTGTTGTTGTTGCCTAAAACTTTAATCTGAATGCCACCAAGCGTGCAGTCAGGTCTGGAGCGAGTTTTTTTTACTGTTAATGATAGTATCAGTCACGTATTGCAATGGCATTGGGCACCAACCAACTGCATACTATTGCTATGCGATAATTTAAACAAAACAAAGAAAACGCTTGATTAACATATAAAACACGTTACGACAGTGATATGACTTGAGCACTGTGACAGGTGTTTTCACAACAAAAAAGCTTTTCTCTATTTTGTATGATAAATATAAGCGGAACTTCAAATTTGTTTTGAAGTCTATTTTCATTTTGTTGTTTTGCCAAACACCGTTGCAGTGACACAGTGACATAATGAGGTAGACGCGCCGAAACATCAATTGTGAACAGCCGTTCAATTTAGGGATCACTGCATTGAATCTGAACTGCGCTTTGTGTTAAGTCCAACTTGCAAACTGACCACTACAAGCAGCAGGGCTAAGCGAAACATTGCAATCGTGGAAACAGGTAACACGATTCGTCGTCACACAATGTGGCAAGCAGTGGAGTATGTGCAAGTTTTGGAATCGTGTTAGAAAATCCAGGGTAGCTGCTTGTGTAAAAATTCGACATAATGAGAAAATATTTTGACATAACTCAACAGCTTTAAAAGTCGAAAAAAAAATAAGTTTTTTACATTTGGAAACACAAGTGCCTGATTTCTCACCCCCTTGGGTTTCGGCTCTGGGGAATACCCAATGGAAAGCAACGAACATTCTTTTGGCACTTAGCTATTTTTGCTTGCGCATGCTTGTTGGCGGTTCTTGTGATATTCGTTCGATCTTTTGCAGTACTATCCACGGCATGCTGGACAAGACGATGATTGAAACGTCAGAACGTTGTGATATCATATCTTTGGGGCTGTGACGTGTGTGCTGCACCGTGCATGAACCGGTTACGGTTGAATGAAGTTGGCTGACGACAGACTGCGTCATCAGAGCGAAGTTTCACTTTGTGGTTTGCTTTCTTGTGTGTTTGTTTTTCTTGGTTTGTGTCGTTGTCATGTCTCAAAGTATTTTGTCAAAAACGATGCATGTTTTTTGTTACGGTACATTTTGTTTGTTTGTTTTTATGCTTTTTTTCGCAGCCATTATTTAAATTCGTTACTGACACGGTGCAACATGACAGTGAAATGCAATTGCAAAGGCCCGAACAGTTAGAGATTGCATGTGCAATGATGGCTCAATGGTGCTGGTCATGGAAGAATGCTTGGCGTCCGTCACCACAACTTTCATCGCTTTCAACAACATATAAATTCATAATTTATTGCTACGAAATCAGTGAGAGCAGACGCATACCACGTTAATGAGAGAAAATCGCAGATTGCGGGCGACATTGTTAGTCCCACACGGAAAGGTATAGTGGCAGCAGTGCATCCGAGCCTGTATTGACGTTAGCGTTACGAAGGTTAACTATTTTTTGTCTTTAGAACACGGTAAAATATTCTGAAGCCGTTTGCACAACACACGCCCCAAGAACTTTTCTAGAAGTTTCGGTCGTCGGCCACTGACAAGCATCATGGCGAGTTACTGCTGTGAGGGCCACAAGCTTTTACCTTGTAAAAAAACAGTGTATTGCATAGTTATAGTGTTGCGAAGTTTTTCCTTCGTTTTCTGATCTCTATATCTTTGTGAAGTATTTGTTTTTCTCTCTTAGCAATAGTCTGATCACTGACTTATTACTGTTTCTTTATTCTGTGTATCCAACGCGCCGTTTTAATGAGTTTTTAACGATCGTGTTTTTTCAAATGATGCACTCGTGGTGCAAACAACTGCCCAACCCGTGAATTCGAAGCAAGCGATGTTGCAGCTTTTTTTCAATTGTACCAGAACGATCGAGTCGATTTGTTCTTTTTTTCAAAAGCTTGTCTTCGTCATACTGACGTGCGCATGTTATAAGAATTTTATTCGCCATTCTTCTGATGCTGAAAGACGCCGAGCCCAGTGGCAGCACCTACTGCACGCCTAACCGCAGAAACGTGACGTTTCTCCAGAAGTATTGCGCCACATTACCAATGTACGAGCAACCAGCACCCATGTACGTACTAACGCGAAGTTAAATGATGCTCTGCTGCTGTTACTGCGTTGCTTAGCGACGTGGGCGCGCTGTGTTCAGATGTGCAACCACTGGGTCTCACGTTCGATTTGTGAGTGGCAAATGTTGAATGCAGGGCATGTTGCATCCGTTTCCATTAATGATTAGAAGTTTAACCCTTAATTTTTCTGCATTCGTCCGCAAGAAGTAAAACTTGCCAACCGTCTCCAGCAGGGTGACCAGGCGCTGGTGCAAGCTGTCGTATGTTCCCTGCAAATGTTAACGATCTTATCATGATTTGCGAATAGTAAAAACTACTCTTGAACAATTTGACCGTGATGTTTGTTTCCATGGAAAAAGTAACATTACCTTGGTAATTAAAAACATCGCCTATTTTTACTTCCGCAAATGTTTGCGGATCGTTCCTGTTCACGTGACCGCTGTTTATGCGCGAGCATCACTTGAACTCAGCAACAGTGCGACATTGACGTCATGTACAAATATTTTATACTCAAGATTGTGGAGCTTTGAATATTTGCAAACATGTCGTAGGAGTGCAGTCGCACCCCCCACACCGTACAAGTTTGTAAAAATCGGTGAACAGTTTTTTGAAGAATGTTTTATAAATCTTTCTCCTATAAACCTCACAATTCACTTATAAATCTAACAGATTAACATATTTGTCACATTACAATAAGTGTATTGTGCTATCTCTGGAATTTGGTAGAATGGTTATACGAGGTTAATTGCAAACCTTTAATTTGATGTTGGCGACTGACATTACTTGGTCATTTCAGGAAAAAATCCGAAAGATGGGGCAAAAGTCTTTCGCACACCTGAACGTTGTTCTCGTACGGCTGTGTTTGCAAAGGTTTCTTTTCTTTGCTGTATCTCTATGCAGTGGCGCTCTTCAAACTTGCAGGACTTTCGCTGCATGGCAGCAGCCTCCTTTCGTTTACTCCAGTAATACGTTGTCCGTGCCACAGTCCAATTAAGGTCGATCCATATTTACTGTTTATATGATATATACATACATCCAAATGCATCCGAACCCATTCGATCAATCCCAACTTTTCTGCCACTGACTTCGTATTGCTTCCACTGACACAGCCATGGTTCTAAGCGATATGTGGGATTGTTTGCTAATGCGCATGCGCGAGCGTACTCACATGCGGCTTTCGTTGCCCGATGTAACGCGTTTCATCCATTCAGCCTATTTGAAATAAAAAAGTTCACATGACGTCTTGTCGGCTGCTCTGTGTCGTCGGATATGCAAATTAGATAGCGAAGAGGCTTGCTGGCGCATCCTTTCAAAGCGTTTTTTGTAGGTGGTCGTAATGCAAAACAAGAAAAGAAAGTGATGAGTCGTAGAAAAACATAGTTTTCTGTCACGCAATTTCACTCGTTGCGCCAGCGAGCTTCAGGCTGAATGCAGGGGCGGAGCCAGACATTTTCATTTGGGGGGCCACTGGGGGGGCCAGTTTTGCAACAAGGGGAGCTGTCAATGGTCTGTGTAGGACTTTCAGAAAGAGACCTGAAAAATTTTTGGGGGGCAGTGGCCCCCCTGGCATCCCCCTAGCTCCGCCCCTGGCTGAATGCGTGCGATAATTCCGGTCATTTGTCACAGCGTGTATTGTGCAACGACACGGTAAAGTGGATTATGTGTCAACCCTTATGCCGCTGCAATCGTTTGCAACACTTCAACCTCCCCCCCCAAAAAATGCATGCGATTACACTTCGGTATTGTTGAAGGGAGGACAGTGGCAAAAATTACGTCAAAACGCTACACCAGACTATTACCATAAAACGAAATTGTTGTCCTCTTTGCCCTCATTACTGACTTCGCAAAACTTCGCAATTTACTCAAAAGCGTGCCGTGTTTTTTGGGGTGGAAATTCCCCTCTTGCACCGCCACTGCTATTAGCTCTGCGAATCCGCGTTTAATGACGACCTATTGAAATCGTTTGCATCAAGACCAAATTCCTACCAAATCGCCGTGGTCGATCACCGTATTAGAAACAATTTTAATTTTTGCGTGTGTTTGTGTAGCACGCATTGTGCCGTTCCACGCAGGCCCACAACCAGGGGGTAACCGAGCAATTTTCCCTCAAAATTTTCAAAAACACGTAAAGTTGTTAGGCGCAACAACAGGCTGCAATCATTTTGCCCCCACCACTGAAAATCGTACAAAAGCTGCAATCATTTTTACCCCCTACAAAAATATCATTTGGTTGCAGCCCTGGATTACAACAAAACATGATCTCCGTGTTCAGCGCTATGGACCACTGGCAGTGCCATATTAGCTATGAGGCTCGTGAGGCACAGGCCTCATGGCCCCTGCAGTCAAGGGGCCCCCAACATCAAAGCTGGCATTCAATGCAGTTTTAGCCTGCCTACGCGCTATGATTATTGCCCAACATTCAATGCAATATGCCAGGGATGGCCAGCCAGTCAGAGACCAAGAGCTACATTTCTTACCGTTACTACATTTCTAAGAGCTACATTTCCTACGATTACCGCAAAGAGCACATCATACACACGGGCGCACATGAACATCACCCCATCTCTTCCTCTCTCAAACACATACCTTTGCTCAGCTAGACTCATTGTAAATATCACACATCAATGACAGAACTTCACAAGCCATTTATTGTTATACATGTTATTTAGTGGGACTTCTGGTAATTACGTAAGTGCCACATGAAACCGGACAAAGAGTCGTATTGGGCTCGCGAGCCGCGGGTTGGTCACCCCTACAATATACAGACTATGCGTGCAACAAGAAAAAACATTACAGGCGCTTGTGACATCATTAGCAGAATGGTATGGCACCTTCGTGGGCGCAATTTGGTGGGGGGCACGGGGGTATAATACGCAAAACCGCGCCATGTGATGCTTAAACACAAATAAACTTCCACTAACAAAGTTACTACTATGTATAAAATGCGAAAAGTTCACCAACCAAAAGACATATACAACCTTGAAGTGAGCAAATTCATGTACAAATATAATACCTCGCAGTTACCTGCTACGTTTAACAATTATTTTAAACTTATTACAGACGTTCATTCATATAACACAAGACAGGTTAAAACTCGACAATTTGCTTTACCATAAGCACGCTCAAACTCAGGTGCTAAAATATAGTGCAATAGAAATCTGGTCAAAAATTCCTCCGGAGATAAAAAATAAACCGTGTTTGGCACTTTTTCTGGCAGAATATAAGAAATATGTACTACTCAGCTACTAGAACCATATTTTATGTTTTGTTTAATGTTGTGCATATAGCAAGTGGATTGATTTAATTGCGTATCGCTACTACAGTGGAAAGTGTCAAATCATGAAGTATCTCTGCTATGTATTACATCGTTAGGCTTCTATTGGGTTCACAGACACTGGTCTCATCAAACCAATGTATGAAGTTGTGGGAAAACTACTAATCAAATGGATTTCCGCTCCCACGAATGTATTAACGAGTTCTTTTCCGCAAAGCACGATTGCGCGACTGATTCTCAACCTGCTTAAATCTCGTGACACTATTGCGATGTTTCAGTGGTCTACAGCTTTTGACGCATTTCCTCTTTGGCAATCACGAATTTTTTGAATGTACAAAAACAGTAAATGTTTAACGTGACAAATTTAAACCGTTTTCTTCTGGTGGCTTTTCCTTGCCTGCAACGCATTTTACTTCAATTTACCATATAACCGCTTTGCACACATTACATTTATTACCCAGAGTAAAAGACTTATAAAAAACTATTATACACTGTTCCCTTTACATTGAAAGCAGTTTCGTTTATGGGAGGTCTGCAGCCTAGATGACCCTTGGTCCTTCGCAGCCTCCTACTCCCTCACGCATTCTATACATCGATGTACTTGGAAATCATTGCAGCTTCTTCATTATAGTAATCATGATGGCGTCATTCATGCGTGTATCCTAAACGTGTCTTAAAAAGCTTGTGTTTCATCAAAGTGCAGAAAATGCATTAGCGCCATCAAGCGTATGCTCTACATTACCGCAATGTATACATCCTCGACTTCATTTGTGTAATTGCATTTTCCTTTTCTCTTAACTGCGATGCATGTTAAAAATCTAGCGTTTTGCGTGTGGGAGTGAAGACGTTATACAATACAATACAATGCAATGTCACCCCCACTTTTTCTCTTCAGGTTTTGTATTTGGAGAGGTTCCAGAAATAAAAGTGACGTTTGCCACGTTTTGCGTGAATTGCTTTTTATGTTGGATGTTACACAGAGCCAAGTTGAGATTGAAACAGAGTTTCAAGTATCACTGGATAATTGTGTACTATCAATGTCAGTGGGATTTTTGGAGTTGCATTTGCGACAACCCTGGCACGGTATAATACATGTTACGATGGTAGTCTAGCTACCTCAGAAAGGCTAACTTCGTAGCGAAGGTTGTCGTTTGAATGTTGTGAGAAAACAGTGTGTGCCTCGTACCTATGATTAGGGATATCATAAGCAGCCTCTGGCCAAATGCAGCGGCAATCCACAAGTGGAGCAGCTAAAAGGAAACTCAGAGTAGAGCGAGAAAAAGGAGATGAGCAAATTAAGAAAAACATGCCATGTCTGCTTACATGGGTTTGAGACAAGCTTGATCACAAACATTAAACGTAAGAAGATATGATTGGATAAAGATAAGAATGAGTGCGGTAAAACGAACGAAGACAAAATAATGTCAAAATCTAGTTATGAAATCAGTGTCGATGTAATTGAAAGCGATGCCAATGTTCGTTTCACAACCACCAGCAATTCTCTAATTTTGTTGTGTGTCCACGAAAACAGGGAGATGAGTGGCAAGAAACATTTATACATCGCCTAATTCAGGAAAGAAACCTGATATCACTTTTTCCTAACACTCATATTATTCTGCATATATATCCTTCTTTCAAATGTAGGCTACTCAAACCGCAGTGGTGGAACGTCATTTTCGAAACAGAAGCGGATAAAGACTGAACTCAGATCATCAATGCCACAACGACGTTTAAATCATTTGTCGCTGATGAGTATTGAGAGATAACTATTATGCAAACAAAACTTTGACAAGCTGATACATCAGTCTGCTTGCAAAAAAGCACGCAAAATACTATTATAGTTTGAGAGTCTAACATGGTGGGAAATACTAAGAATGTTTTCGTATTCCTGAGTGTATGATAGGACAAACGTTTTCGCATTGCGTATCTACCTTTTTCATTTGATGTTGCAGAGTGTGTTATTTCGCGTTATGAACACGAGTATTATGGGGACATCTTGCGACATTGGTTTTTATTGAAAAGCCTTTGAAAAATTATGCCTCAGGGCCCCTAAAAGCCTTATCTGGCACTGACCACTAGTTTTCCCGTTTCATGTCCAACATTGTTTGTTCGACTCTGTTGATAATGCAGATGTTTGTGTGGCTCACCACAACAACATGGCCGAACGTACCTTATGACGCAACGAAGTGAAAAACCTTTAGTTCTGCAGTGACTACGGCCATTGCTGCTCTACACCAATGTGAAGAATAAGTCTTTGAGTGTTTAAGTTTAGCGTGATTCGATTGGACGTGTCATTTTTCAGTTCTTGCTGTTAGATTCAAGCCGATTTCGTTGTGCAGAATGCTCTTGCTGCAAAGACTCGGTGGAAGTGGTGTGTTCCTACCAGGGGTACAATGTAATATATTTTCTGTAGATGCTCGTAGTTTCAAATACGTCGTCAATCATATCACTCTTGTTCCCTGTACGAGACGAGATCGATTGAAACAACCGATTTCAGGGGAAACCATACGTCACAACGAGAAGCCACATTCACAAATACATCCCTACCCTATGACAATGTTTGCTTTATACTAAAGTACATATCGCGCATGGGTTTTAAAAACGCAACATTTAGCTCCGATCTCTATTGATTTTCATCCATATTTCTCTGCCTTGGCCCAATCTTTGCTCTTTCGTTCGCCACCCCGTCTTCGAGGAGCTATGCCTATTGCCTGCAACTGTTTTGCATTAAGTCATCAACCGTAATACGACAGACCTGCAGTGAGTGCAGTCTCCAACTGGTGACGACCATGCTCTTGCAACGTTTAGCGTATTTCCATCAGGACATCTTTCAGAAAAATCCAAGAGTTTGAGTGATACGTTACGGTGATCTCATGGGCAATATTGTAATTCTACGTTTAATCTCTAAAAGTATGTGAACTGAAGTTCTATGAAGTTAGAAATCTATTTTTAACTTGTTTTATATTTCAAACCGTGGATTTTTTTCTTAGTTAATCATCGACGACCCGCTTGATGCGAAGTAAAACAAAATATAAATTCAGTAAGAACATTCATTTTTTCGCCATGTTGTAACTGTTGGGGGTGGAGGTTAAGAAACTCAGTGAGATCTGACGTTTACACAGAACACGTCGTCCGAACACGGGAAGAATTGGGGCAAAAAATCACTCAAAAAAAGTTCGGTGAGTTGCGAGCAAAAGTTTCTATGACTGAAAAAATTACGGGATGTCCTCAACGGTTCAGGACTTTAGAAATAGAAATTGCGTTGGACATTCTCACCCCTGCAGCATTGACAAATCAGTCAACACATATTGCAATACAAATTTTCTTTAGAATGTAAGGAAAACATCTCAGAACACAAGAAAAAACTTAATCCCATTGCAAAATGCTGGACATTTTTGAAGAGTTCGCGGTGGATACAGACGAGTTTCTTCCTGCGGAGACGGCGACCACTCTTTTTTGCGTAACTGAGCCTGGTGAACGCATGACCGCTTGCATTTGTGAAGCTGCACGAAAATGAAAATCGTTGGAGGATGGCGGAGCGCAGAAATGTACAGCCGAGTTTGACAGAAGAAATCTTTCACCGAAATTTGCAGATAATCTTAAGTTTTTCACCTTTGAAGCACAACACCGTAAGTGAACAACGAGTATTCTTTAAACAAGAAATCTACTTACATTACCACACGATCACAACATCAGGGTGTCGCAATAGCCTTTCCTATTTTCCAACATTCAAGCGCGGCACACTTTGAGTCATCGGTTAACCTGATTGTTGGTTAAAACCAGATCTGTTAGCTTCAACACATTCTCAGAATCACATCTCAATGGTGTAGTAAAATTAAATGTCGTGTTTGGCGAAGGTTTGTTAAAGAAAAGAAGTTCAATGGATAGAAGCAAGAAACATATACAGAAATTTTCCTCTGCCAACTTTTTCAACAACTTATCACCTTTAAAATGAGTTTGTAAGTAACACAATGTCGCGTAAAACCAAACAAAATCATTTTGGTCACATTAGCAGACGAGCTATGAAAGGAACTTCATCTCCGCAAAGAGAAGACAAGAGGTTCAAAGTCAGGAATATTTCTCTTCGGGTTGATTTCCAAAAAGTGAAAATATCTCCTTTGTTTAAATTCCTGATCTAATAACACCACGGTGCTTGTAATTACGTGAGCCACAGTATAATTTTGAAGTTCTTTGCTAAACAGCAGACAGAAGAACTTGCTGTAATTTTTTACTTAAACCAAAGGCATTCACTCTACTTCTACGCACGCCTTAGTATAAAACAAAAAATTTTGCCTTAGGAATTTCACGATTGTTTATCGTAATTCCGGGGGTTGAAAGAACCTTGTCGACGAAGCGCGGTTTCTCTGTGAAAAGCGACAAGTAAAGCCTTGTGTGACGTCATAAGGACAAAAACCTTGCAACAAATTTCGTTGCTGCGATGAACTGCTGTGAGAGCTGTGACTCGTAGTAAAGGCTCACGTTCTTGTCAACGTTTTTGCGTGAATTAAGAGTCTTTTCAGAGCAGTGATTCTTAACCAGAGGGCACGCCTCCCCAGGGGGCATACCCGTAAGTAGCCACGGGGAGGAATTCGGGGGCAGTACCCCCCAAAGTTTTGTTGTGCCCAGAAAAATTTGTTTCAAACATACAATAGAAGCAAAAATCCCGCCCCCCTAAAAATTTATTTTCCCTCCAAACCCTAAAAACTGGCTACGGGCCTGTGGGCGTCAATCAACTTACAGGGGGCGCGAGCCCGTACGCGCTCTAAAACATGTAAAGTTTTTGAACGGGAAAGTGTTCTGTCCAATATACGTATATAAAGTCAGGGGGCTTGAAACAAAGGACAATTACTTAAGGGAGGCGTGGTAGAGAAAAGGTTAAAAACCACTGTGTCATAGCAAGCCATGATGATCAAAGCAGTGTTACCAAGATCAGACGAACGAAAAAGAATTTGTTCAAACTGACCACACAGCGCTAGGCCAAACAGAAGCAAAATCGGTGGAATTCTACACGTTGAGGTGATCTCATATGCAAGTTGGGCGCAAGAGAGAATGGTGGGTTGATGTCAGAACAAACGACGTAAACTTCATTTGGCGAATGCTCACCTGATGCGTTTCATTATTTGGGAATATTTTTCATGCAGGGGGTTGTTTACTGAAGTAGCCACTACACGTACAACTGGATTTGTACAGGACACGTGGGCGTCGGAAAGGGGGAACCCCTGGATTTTGAAATTTGATATTTTGCTGGTAACGTTTCAATGAAAATGTTTTTTTCTTAGTTTTCAAAGTTTGGTAAAATTAAATTTCACCGCTGTTGACCTCACTTGAAGAAATTCTTTCGGCCCGCCCCTGGAAAAGTCTACTATTGGCTCCCCTGGAAAAAATCCTTCCGGCAACCTTGGTAGGAGCGACAAATACACAACCGTAGAACTACGTATTCCCCATTACACGACAATGTGATATCACGTAAAGTCTTATAGTCCTGAGATGGAATGTGGATTGCTAAAACAGCATGAAATGAGATTTTTGGCAAAGTATCTATTAAAAGCATTCACTGCCGACGGTTTCTGGAGTTTTGAACTGACTATTACAGCCAGGCACGCAACTTGGGAAACCAGGCAACTGTCCACCCCAATCCCGAAAATTTCAGCTGGTCCTCATTACATTCAATCCGATATGGTGGCTTGTGATGGATCCCTGCATGGGACACAACCAACTGATATTTTCGGGGGGGGGCAAAATGTTTGTAACTTGTACTATTTCCGGTGTGGAGGGGCAAAATGATTGTAACTTGTTGTACCTAACAACCAAACATGTTTATGAAAATTTCTGGGAGGGAATTGCCTAGTTGCGGGACTGATCCTTGTCACTTGCGGCAGCTAGGTTCTCATAAGCACTGAACCCTTGTTATGCCACAAAACCAACGTGAGATAAACATAGCAGAGCACCAGCTTGTTGCTGCTGAGTGCTCGAAGCGAAGAAACTTGCTTCCTGGAAAGACGCGCGGTTCCAAGAGGAAAACCAATGCTGTGTATTTAAACCGTTGCTAGGACTTCGACTGTTAATTAGACCTTTGTTTGCTATCGCATTGCACCTGCTCCAACAGTAAAATGATTTCAGACGCGTAATTCGATATGAAGAACCTTCACAGCAATCTCCAGATAATTTTAAACGAACAAAACAAAAGCCACCATTCCGTTTTTAAAACACTTTTCACTCTGCAAATTGAAGCAGATCAAATCACGAGCTGACTGTATCAAAATACAAGTGAGAAGAAAACGATGACAAGTTTTCATAACTCACAAGAGTTTGCCGTTCTTGAGCTTTTAACGGATGGTGTCTGATGATTCTGAAAAACGATAACATCGCAAATAAAAGCTAATGCAATTACATTAAAAATATTTCACGGACTTATGAGCGAACCGTTTGCTTGTGCAAATTGTGATGTCATAATCAGTCGCGCATGCATTGCAGTTTTCGACTTTATGCGAGCGAAAACACGTAACAATTGCGGATCCAACCCCTACTCAAGCGCAAAGTTAGGAGTTCTGCGAGAATCACGTGTTCCAAGTCAGGAATTGGTCGTAAAAAGATGCAACCATGAGTTAATTTAAAATGTTCAGAAACATGTAAGTAGGGAATAGACTCAAAGGAATTTTCAAAATATGGGGAAAATCGGTAGTCTCTGCTTCTTCTCCAGATAATTGCTTGCAGGTAATCTTCTTTAAAGGAACTCGTTTTGACTCACCAAGCCTTTACGTTTCATCACTTTTCAAGACAAACCAGTTGAACCGTCTAAATCCGACAAATGGTGACAAAAACTCATTCAGCAAAAATTTAAAGCTCAGCTTTTAAAGCAGATCAACGCATATGGACTTAGGGCCAATCTAAACTATACTCGCATACAATCTGACATTCCCATTCACTGTACACCATGCAGCCGCACCAGTTTCATGTCTGCGAGAGCGTCTGCTGTATCAGAAGTGACGTCTCGCAATAGACCTTTATCCAAAAGCTGTTTCTCCGGCGTTCTGTCAAAACAAATGCACACTAGCTATTGCTGGGTGTTTCGCATTGAAAAGTTAATTACGTATTTAAAAAAAAAGTATGACGTCACTGTCCAGATTGATGGAAACGCATTTGAAGTCATCACCCAAAACGAATGTATGTATCTATGGTTCCCGTAAACGACGGAGCACATCCAAACCACAATCTGGTTTTTGAAAAAACGTGAGTTACCAAACCCAGATGCCTAACCCGCTATCTAACAATTTTACTATGCAAAAACTCCATTAGAATGTCACGCTCGGTAGCACTGCACTTCATAAAAGGTGGATGCTCACACAATTTTTTTAAGTGTAAAATCACGTGGTGAAACGTTTTGTGAATGCTGAAGTGTCGAAGCATGGACGTCATCACGAAAGGGCACCGCCATCTTGAAGTTGCCGCAACCGCATCGGCGTTAGTGCGAAACTGCGCTCCAGTTCGTGGCTTGAATAGGTGCAAGAACCTTCGGCTTGGCATTAAAAACTCGCTCTGTGCAAACAGGCCCGTGGCCACGGAGGGGCATTCGGGGGCAGTTTCCCAAAATTTCGTTGTGCCCAGAAAATAAATACGACGCATCGTATTAAATAAGTTATCAAGCCCACTATTCACCTTACACAGCCAATTTTTTCAAAAATTGGCCACACAACGTCAGATGCTGAAGCTATGTCGACGCAAGTTCTTCCACCTTTATCTTTGGCCTTAACTTTAGCGCCGTTGTCTACGAGCAACTGAACCACCTGCGTGAGACGCAAACAAAACATTTAGTAAGACACAGCACCACAGTGCTACGTGTAAAACGAACAGTTGAAAATACTTCCTATCAATTGATCAACAAGAGATGAACCTGACATTAATTCATTCAGTGTTGGTTCCAAACAACCAAAACTTCATTTGCATTTACCTGAACATGTTCTTGAAAGCAGGCCGCGTGCAGTGGCGTCCACAAGTTATCTGCGCTTGGCGAGTTGAGGTCTTAAAAATCAAATGTTTTGGTTTAACGACAAAACTAGCAACCATACCACACACCACTAGCGCCTCACAAAATAAGAAATGGCAACCGTTAACGTATCTGAGAAACCAAGATTTGAAACAACCGATGAAACCTTAAAACAGTTACACTCAGTAGCAACATGTATTTTTCAACCAACACAGAAAACCTGTCAGTCTCTGAAGAGTGTTTATCTTTTTCAATATCTCACAAATATTTGAAAAAGTTCTAAGGCCTCCACCAACGTATAGTTGCCCTTTATGGCACAAAAGCTTTCTCATAACTCAGAAAAAGTCCCAAGAAGTGGAATATCCACAATACCTATTGCTTCTACAATCTGATTGGAGAACAACGCTAAAACGTGCAAACTAGAAAAAATTATACAACTTTACATAATTGATGCTATGCCTGCTACAAAAGAACATAAATATCCCCAACTTTTGCAAAATTCTCATGCAATATTGCGTTGCTGCAGACCAGTGATTCAAACCATTTACCTTTACAGGTATGCATTCAGAAATAGGTAGAAACGATCTCACAAAATACGAAAACAAGAAAAATTATCTCAAACCTTCATGTTCAATTTATAATTACCTAACTAGATAGATAAGCCTTGTTTACAGCAGTCTCTTTTCACAAGAAATCAAAACTGATATGAAGAGCTGCATCACTGACTCAATGCACTGAGAAGTGAAGCAATAAGGAAAACACAAAAAATTTTTTGCCCAATTTTCTGCAAGTTTTAATTTATTACATATTCACTAGCTAAGGGGCACAGTGATTTGAGAATATGCCTCAGAAGGTAGTACGTTGAAATCAATTCCCAGTCACGTCATACTGGTCACAGACTTGGAAAAGGGCAATTGCAGCCCATCTGGTTTCATGCTCAACATTGTGCATGAGTACAAGAAAATTATTTACACATATTTACACACGGTGCTGCCACTGACTTGCAACCAATGCAGCATTCACTGTGAAAGTAGCTACCAGTACTAGGCCACTGGTGCTGAACAAGCAGATATCTGCAATGCAGACAGTTGTGACAATCTAGGAGTACAAATTGAGTACATTCAAACTTTCTTCTTCCATATTATTCATACAAACAACAATTAATTGAAGGGTAGATATTTTTGCAACTTTTTCACACTTTGACGCAAATTGTTTTGTTTTCGCATTCAATTGGTCATTTTGTATCTACTGTATAACTAGTCCTATCATGAGCTGGCATTATTGAAATGAAAATGGTGAGGAAAAACATAAAGAACCATTGCCTACAAAAAATAAATGGAGATACATCTACATGATTATCAAAACCTCAAATATTAATAGACATAGAAATTGTGGTACAAAGAAGGAGTAGTTTATCTTATCAAAATTCATCCAATTTATCTGGTTACCTGCAGCTGTACCCAAACACTATAAAGTTGCCGTATATTTGATGACAAATGTAAAAAACTAATTTTTAATTTTTGTAAAAATTGCCATGAACCATTTGAAGGTATTCTGAACACTTCTTGGCATCCTACACTACTTTGGAAACTAGTGGCTAAAACAATGTTAGTTTACAAAATGTACTGTAAATCTGCAATGCAATCATTTTTGTAGATTCATTTCTATAATATTTTTGTTATGCATGTTTCTAATTAGAGCTCAACCGATAAGGCTTTTTTGGGCTGATACCAATGTTTATCATTTTTCATTGCCGATAACCGATGCCGATACTGATATTTTTGTATTATTCAAGCAGTATCTATTTTGCCTCATGAGGCAAAATAAATGCTCATGGAGTTATTTTGCCTTCAGCCAAACATTTTCAAACTGCAGCTGAAAGGCATTGCTACATAAACAAAGAAAATAATTTCACAAGTTACAATTATTTTCTGACGTAAAATATACACTCCTATTTTGTCTTATGAGGCAAAATATAAACTCCTGGAGCTATTTTGCCACCAGCCGAACATGATTGGCTGAACTGGTCACATTGCAAGTTAGGAGAGATTGACTATCTCAGTTGACTGTGACGTCTGTAAATGGCTCAGTCTGATAGACAAGTAATCAATGCCATGGTTGCAGTGCTGACAAGCTGTTAGCAGCTTCTTGTTTGCATTGTGTGAACTATAAGCTAAACCTAAACCCTTGTCTCTTTATACATTGTACTTTTTACGTGACCATTTCAGCCAGCTGTGTTTGACTAAAGGCCAAATGTACTCTAATAGGATGGTTTCATCCGTCGTGCCTACTGCATTCCATAGCAATTTCTCAGACTTACAGTAGTCTAACTCTAAATAAAAAAATGCACAAACAGACAAACATGTGTTGCGTATAAGTGGGCCTACTCCTTGTGTAGACATCTGTGCCAATGCTCAGATGTCATAAGTAAAAAACAATGTGCAACGCACTAAAACCATCACTTCACTACGATGAAGAACCGTACAACATCGAATTCTGTGCAAACCTGGGTCCTGCTCACTGTGACGTAGGCACTTTTTCAATGCAAGCTGAACGCAAAACTGTCTAGCCTAGAGAGACCTTGGTAAAACAGCCAACCAACACAAAAGCACGTAACCTACTTTCTTTGCAGACGATCATATAATTATCACGGCAAAACCTATGAGCGAATGTTACATCATAGAGCATTTCGTCAGGACTGTTGCACAGCGGTTTGATTATTATGCATGAATGATGAAAGCTCTGTGCACTAGGAACAGGACAGAGCATTTGTGTTAATCAAACAGGGTCAGAGACAAGGTAGCAACTTGGGTTTCCGAACACTCCATGCAGAGCAACAGCGTAACACTTTTATAAGCAAATATTGCAAATATATATCGGCAGAATTTTGCTGAAACGATACATCGGCAACTTGTCATAACGGCCGATATATATATCGCTGTGACGATACATCGGTCGAGCTCTATTTCCAATAGTATTGTATGCATGTTTCTAAGTCTAAAAAATTAGTTGAAAAAACTCTGGTTTTAAAAAAAGTTCTAAAGCTTCTAATCCTATTTGAATGGGATCTGATGTTCTAATAAAATAGTTCTAATAGATGTTTTTAAGTATGTATTACTAACAATTAATTATAAAATATTTTAGTAACATGAACATTTAGAGCATCAAAAATTGGGTGCACACTGCACACTAAAGAACAACTTCACAAAATCAGAAGTCTAAAATCTTGATCACAGAAAATCAGTGCCATATTTTATCCAACACGTTTCAATAGGAAATTGTTTAAAATACTGCTACAGATCAAGTTTTCAGACAAGAGTAACCAGCACTTCCTCTTTTCTATGATTTTTCAAATACCTGTATAGCTATTGTTTACAATTCACTTTCGTTCATTCATTCCTAATAGTATTTATACTCCTCAAAAAAGCTGCTACACAGAATAGTTACAGAAAAGTTGGATATTGCTGCATTGAGGATACAATGCTTGCCCAATCACAATTGTCATTGGCTTATTTTTCAGATGTTTAGGATGAGCACAGACTCGTTCATTATAATTCTAACAAATGTGCTGTCAATATAAAAAAACAAATCTGACGAAAAGATGGTAACCAACATACCAACACCATGCTCCACCAGAGCATTGACAACATCATCAAAACCCCAAAATACTGCAGTGAAAAGTTGATTTTGCAGAAAATCATCAAGAGAAGAATGCTTTAAGGAAGGTTGACAGGCAAGAAATTCATTAAGAAGCTGTAAAAAATGTAACTAAGTAAACAGTCATTCATTAAAATAGGCACATATTGTGCACTAAACATTATCAAACAATAAGGCAAACATGTGTGTATTTGCCACCACTATTATTTACAGATTGAATCATATTTTACGAGCATGAATTTTTAAAACAAAAAAGCAGCAACAGGAAGATGTAGAAGCACTAAAGATGGTAATGAAATGATGGTGTAGTATGTACAGAACGTATACACAAAACTGCTATTCATTTTATGTGCATCACTAGTAGTCATTTTTAATGCAAACTGAGCTATGCTTGTGTTTCATCAATGTAAATGTATTAGCATCATTAAGCACATACCTTCTACAACTGTCATTTATATATACTTGTATCCTTTCACGTATTTTTATGTTTCTTGTAACTGCAATACATGCTTAGTTGTTTACAGTCTAGCGCATTGCAAGTGGGAGTGAAGACGTTACACAATACACTCTCTATTTCTGTATAAAGCAGCTCACATGATCATGTAGTATATTGAAAATACTGTAAATTTAATTTAACAAACACGAAGTTTACATCGTATGATATCTTTATGTTAAACCAGATTTACAATGCACAATACATAGTCGCTCATGTTTATTTGGTAAAGAATTCAAACAGCTCAAAGCACCACATACCATGCAATGAAGTATGAAAACATATTATTTATTTTGCACTACAGTTTTTGAAATCAACAGATTTAGCTTAATCTAACCAACATTCAGGTATACAAAACATGGAAAATGCTTTTCAAATATCATTTGCACACAGGGCTTGAATTTTAAGCATTAGTTCACACTGCTTACAGAAACAAAGCAACAATAAACTTCGTTGAAAAAAACACTTTTAAGGAATGAGTAAGGCTAACACAGTATGACTCACTCAGAAAATGTGTTCTATAGCTGCATTTAGTACTGCTACATGGCTTACATTAACAGCTAGAAACAGTCAGTTTGCAAAAGGAGATCATTTTTTGTGTAGAAGCCAAACAGTTCCATTATCAACACTAAATCAATTAGCAAACACTTGAAAATAAGTGGAATTTTTTCAACAAGTACATCACCCTCTTCCTTCATAATTTTCATTAAGTCTTTATAGAAGCACTCAGCATCACAACAGATTTATGCACAAAACTACTTTACCAACTATAATTGAAGATTTCATCTAAGCACAAAACATTACTCACCTGTTCACTGCACTTTATAGCAACTGATGAAAGCTTAAAAGAATTACTGGCAACATCCGTCCGTTCTAAAAGTCTGGATAAATGTGAAAATATCGCTTCTTCATTTTTTGTCACATTAGCACCAGTATGATTCATTGCTTAATTTTAAACAAGTTTTGTGTTGCAGAATAAAAATTTCCTACAATATAATATTGTAACTGTTATACATAATGTTATAAACTGTTGTAAATGTTATAAACTGTTACAAATAATGAAGTTTATAAAAAATGTTAGTCACAGAAACACCTTTTTATGACAGAACTGATTCCTAGTCTGAATAAATCACAACCCTATACTTTCTACAAAGATAAATTAAAAGTTAAATGACTTTCACAAAAAGCTATGCATGCACTGCAAGAACTTTGTTAAAATAAATAGCAATAGAATATAGGTAAGACTAGTTTAGGTAAAATTAGCTTTTCATACTATTGATTATAATATAATTGTTTATGTTATCTTATGGTTATGATGTGACTTTGCATTTGCTTTTTCACACTGCATTATGGTGTTTAAAGGTGTAAAAAATAAGTTTTCTGGTAAAAACATCAATGAATTAATAAACAAAAAGTTAAAACTAGCCAAGGTTGTAGTCAAACTGACTGCAAAGATTTATTAGTAGCGTTTTCAAAAAAGGTTTTAGGGTTTTTGCAAACTAAATACATCAGCCAATTTACCATTGCAGAAACTATAGCAGGCATACAAACAGATGTCATGTAACCCATGAAGTATCTGCTCAATAACAAGAGAAGTTATAAAAAATAACTTTATTATTACATTCTAAAAACTCTTTAGTTTTTTTCATCCAAAAACGGCAAAAACATGAAAAACGTCTTCTCCAATTTCTTCACTACAACATTTTGGCATTAAATAATAAACCATTAGCATTTAATATGTTTCAATTAGGTTGATCAGAATGTCAGCAGTTCTATAATATATTCTCTTTACTACAAATTTCTACCAAACATTTTACAAAAAAGTGGTTACTTTGTCACTATAGCCTACGTACATGCACAAAAAGTTTTTAAAACATCTATGTTTTTCAACTTTTTTGTCTTTTGAAACCAAAAAGAAAGCCAAGACCAAATAAAAAATAAGAGTAATAAAAGCATCACTGGCTTATCAATCAAAAATAATAGAACCAAAAAAAATTATTTAAGTAAATCAATCAAAAGTACAAAACGTAAAGCCAAAACTTGCTAATTATTAAGGCAAATGTCAATATTATAAGTTAAGGCAAATGTCAATATTATAAGTTAAGGCAAATGTCAATTGAATATTATAAGGCAAATGTCAAAACATTAAAAGTGAAACCTATTTTATATTGGGGATACAAAATTGTTATTTAAACAAAATCCAAGTCTTCTAAACACTGTGACTGTGGTAGCTTTCACTGAAACACATTGCCTTGAAATTATCAATTAGGCTTGCTCAAGAGACAAAATGTTCTATGTTTGTAAGCTCAAATTTTTCTGGTTACACTTAAAAACTTGACTGTTTCTTAAAAAATATAGAAAACAAACTTTTTTGAGGATAAACTGCACTGTGGTTGCGTTGGAATGGACAAACTACTTGTAAAATAAAGTGGCTCTATTATTGGCTATTGTCAATTATTTTATTAAGTGCACTTAAACGCCAGAACCGCACAGTCACAAGTAGGCCTACTAAACTAAAGAAAGGAGATTGCTTCAACATTTAACACAGAGGTCAATGAGGTGGTAGTAAGTCCACACAATCTAAATCTTTTGTTGGTTAATTTAGAGAAAATTTAAACAGTAAAAATTATCAAAGGTTGAAGTTTCACGTCCATTATGGTTACCTGATCGAGCCTGCAAAAAGCTGTATTATGCGCCTTGACAGGTCGAGACGCCATCGCTTAGAGACCAAAAAACTTTTGAGTCTTCGACTAAGGGAAAAACCCAAACAACTTTTCATATCCAAGGCAGAGCATAGGTGGCCAGCGGCCACTAGCAACTGGCCACGGATCCGAAGAGCCCGAGTCGACTCCACCAGGATTCTGCATTTTTCTTTCGGAGCCGGGTCTGGACCCGGAGTCAAGAATTTTTGAAAAAACGGTCCCTGATTCTAGGGTCAATTTTCAATTTCGGCAGTAGCAGGAGTCTGCGTCGTCACTTTTGAATAAAAGCATTGTTAATTTTCGGTTGAAGCCGGAGTCTGAAGAGGAGCCGGATTCCCAAATTTGAAAAAATAGCGGAGCTGGACCCGGATTTAAAAATTTTGAAACACAAGCGGAGTCAGAGTCTAAAAAAGTGACTCCGGTCATCTCTAAGGCAGAGGTTATCACGGAGCCGGAGACTCCGCCTAGAGTGTCAGAGTGGAGTCTAGCCGGAGTCTGCAATTCCTTCTGGAGCCGGAACAGGATCCATAGTCGGAATTTTAAATAAAAACCGGATCCGGAGCAGGAGTGGATTGTTCAGTTTTTCCAGCAGCCGGACTATAGCTTTCAATGAATTTTCTCAGACAGTCTAATTGTTAGATTGACATTCTGGTTATTGTTACTTACCTTGATTGGCACAGTGAAAACTCAGTGCAGTGTGCAGGCTGGTCACATGAATATTTTGTTATTAACTTCTGTTCTCTGTCTTGTTCACAATTTGTTATTTTTAGTGAAATGAACAAGACAACACTGCATGCAGCCAACCTTTACAATGAAACAACAGTAATGCAGTTTTATCCAAACCAGCAAAAATGCTATTTACTTTAGTGTATTACGAAACATGCTAGTATTATCTTGCAAGTTCACAATATTCTCAAGTAGATGTATAATTTGATTGTGTGAATAAGGTGGTATCATGAGTTTTCAATGGGACTTAAGTGGCTTGATCTGTAGAGGATAGCAGAGATGAGTGGACTGTCATATTTTGCGATCCAGATCCAGTCCTGAATTTTTAAAACTCAGCCCAAGCCCAACCATAATGTTTCAGAAATTCAATATCCAAGACCAAATTAAGTCCAAATAATTAGCAAGATACAGATTTTTATTGACGAAATCATGCTGTTCTTTTCCATTAACTTAGTCCAAATCTCGTCCTGATCCTCAATTTATGAATTTTTTTTACAGGCCGGTGTCAAGCGAAATTTCTAACTTCACACTATATGTACGCATGCACAGAGTAATATTCTACATACCAAATACGCTGATAAAACTGATTTTTTTGGGCTTAGGAATTGGTGATTAGGTAAGTGTGTCTGGTTAGGGCTTGTATTAGGGTGAGGAAAAGAAAAACAATTGAGGTCAACGACTATGTCCGAAAATTTTCGATGTTCAAAGTTCTTCCAGTGCTATAGCTTGTTGTGGGTACCAGAGGTCAGAATTTTCGCTTGACACCAGATCCAATCCAAATTCAGCAAAAATCGTCATAGTTCGGATCCAGTCCAATCCAAGTCCAGTCCAACGCTCATCTCTGGAGGCTAGTAAGTGAAATCGCAAAGTGTAAAAATTTGTACTAGATTTCGTTCAGGTGCCAACAACATATGATTATATTTCCTGGTTTCAAATTTGGTACTGTCTTTTTTTCTCATGATGCAAAAACTGTGCAGGGGTTATTTTACCTTTCGTTAGAACACGATTCCTTGAATTGGTCAAAAGACACTACAACACAAGAAGAAACAACATGTTAGGGTTCACACTTCACAGTTAGGGTTGGAGTTTAACCTGCTGATCAATAATTATGCAAATAATTATGCAGGCAAGTAGCCACTAACTGCTTGCCAACATTTAATCCATGACATAACTTGTCCATATTACGTAGCCTAAAGGCAAAATAGCTCTAACAGTTAATTTGCCTCATGAATCAAAATAGACATTGAATTCAAGTTTTAGGAGTGCAAACACGAGTCGGAGTTTGAAAATCCAAAGGGTTCAGGAGCTGGAGTCGCTTTTCTTGGAACAGGAACAAGTATCAAAAAGTGACTCCGATCACCTCTGATCCAGGGTTCATAAGAACCAATGCGTAGTGTGTAGCAGAGGTTTACAGGAACCGGATTCCAGGACTCGAGTCCGGCGAGAGGCGGTACATTTTGAACAAACGTGATCGGATCCGACCTACGGTTTCATTAATGTTTGCCAATCAGGATATTCAAATTTCTTTTTTTTGGTGTTTGACGCCAACACAATCAAAAATCGAATTTTTGTAAAGGTTTATGTAGTTCACATCAACTGCAGGTGTGTGAAAGAGGCACTGTCACACCTGACTATCGCGCACTGCAGGGCATCACCGGAGATGAGCAGACTGTGAAATTTCTCAGTCCGAGTCCAGTCCTGAGCCGAGAAAATTAAATCTGTTCCAGTCCTGGTCTGCAAACATTTTGAAAACCATCAGTCCGAGACAGTCCTGATCCGTGCATGTAAAACCACTTAATATTGTATGTAGTGTTGATTTTGCCTCACAGGACAATAGCCAGTGATGGAGTCTCGAGACTCGTCTCGAGACCCATTTTTGCGAGTCTCGTTTTCGATCTGGAAAGTTTCAGGTCTCACCTCGGTCCCAGAGGTTTCAGGTCTCGAGACTTTCAATATTTCAAAGAAATGGCTGATTAAAATTTCTTTAATTCAACGATATTTGGTTTGTTGTATTTTCAGGTACGAAACAACCAAAACACGTCGGAAAAAAATGCCAGATATTTGAAAAAAAATTCGACTCAGAAGTTATAACAACGTTTATATTTCAGCAAAATGCACAAATTTGATAAAATTTGGAAAAAGTTTGATAACTTTTGGAGAAGTGATCAATTTTACGGCAAAATGCACAAATATAATTTCGGCAAAATGCACAAATTTTGAAGTCTCGAGTCTTGGTCTAGAACTTCAAGTCTCGGTCTTAGAGTTTTTGATGAAGTCTCAGTCTCGTCTCGGAATTTTAACCAGGCCTCGGTCTCAAAGGTTTCGACTATATCACTGGCAATAACACAGCTGGAATCATATCGCCTTTAACTAAACATGATTGGTTGAAGGCAAAATAGCCCCAGTAGTTGGCTACGTTTGCCTCATGAGACAAAATAGATATTGCCTTTCTGGTATTTCCAAAATTTATCAAAGTTGTAAAATCAGATCATAGCCAATCATTCGAAAGTGTCTTTTTTGCCTCAGTGGCAAAGACACTGCTGGAGATATTTTGCCATTAGGCAAACCTCTGTGGGGTAGTGTTGAACAAATCAGAGATTTTTGCGATACTAATCCAGTCAAATTTTTCATTGAGTAAACCAGTCCGATCCCAATCCGGTAGACCTGTCCAAATATTTGATCCAATCCGATTTATATCCGTAAAAACTCTGCTTAAGCATTACACTGCAGTGATCAATGCAGTTTGAATATCCATATCTGATCCGGTTGAGTTTTTTGGAAATCCAGTCCAATCCGGATCCGGTTCTGAAGTGCAGAATCCGGTTCGATCGCGATCAGGAAACCGGATCATGTTCAACAATGCTGTAGGGTTGAATTGGTCATGTGACAGGATGATACGCTTGGATTAGGATATTATCCTTGTCATGTGAATTAAAATCCGAAATAGCTTACTACCATTTAACCATCAACGTATAACTTAACCCTACCTGTGCTGAAAGTCGAACTGACGACCACTCGCACAGAAGGAATACACACTTGCAACTCGTCCAAATTCACCATGTTTGGGACCCAGTTGTATGCAACTACCCAACATGATTCAAATACTATTTCAGACACTTTCCAAGAAAAAACTCATGAAAATAAACAGCAAAAGAAGTTTGGCAAACAACATAAAACGTGTTATTCACAGCCAAGGAAAAATTCTATAAACAATTACTTATTGAATGAAGAAAGCCAAAGAGGAAAGCTATATAGGCCTACTTTGCAAAAGACACTTGTGTCTAAAACGACAAAGTAAAACTTCAGCTAGAAACAACTTAAACTGATTGTAACCAGTTACCGATGATATAAGGCAATGGGAAACAGCCGCTCAGCTCACCCTAATGAAAACATGAGAACCTGGTAACAAAGAATATGCCAAGAACGAATGTTGAGGAAACTTCTTGAAGAGAAAAAATCGCATCACACACGCTGCAGAGATGAATGGACTGTCATATTGTGCCATCCAGATCCAGTCCTGATTTTAAAAAACTCAGTCCAAGTCCAACCACATTCCGAAAACTTTTTCAAATGTAAAGTCCAAGACCAAAATAAGTCCAAAAAATTTGAAAAATTATTCTTTTCGCAACAAAAATGCAACGTTTCTTTTCCATTAACTCAGTCCAAATCCGGTCCGGATCTTAAATTTTGAAGTGATTTACAGCGCGGATCCAATCCAAATTCAACAAAATTTGCTATGGTCCGGATCCAGACCAATTCAAGTCCAGTTCAATGCTCATCTCTGACATGCTGACCCATGACAGCACATGACTGGCACGAGACCAGCACGACACACGCCCTGACAACAAGATAAGCAAAGACAGAAGAAACCAAGAATGATAATATAAACATATGATAATGAAGTCATGAAGCAACGTTCGAAGCTATGTAAAATAAGCCAAAGCAGAAGCACAGAACTTCACCAAAGAAGGCGATGCTCCACACAAGGTGGAAAAGAGACATAGAAGAAACAAAGAACTAAGGCTATAAAATACGTGCGATCTGAACCCAAAAATGCAGCTTCGACTCACGATTGTCTTTCAAGAACGTAGTTTCGCCACCTCAGCCCTAACAAGGACTAAAATTGTTTTGCTTATGACCGTATTTCGAGAACACAGATTCGCTAACTCGGCCCCGTTAACGACTGAAACCTCCATAGCTATGATTCCGTTATTCTGCATCTAAACAGTAACGATTTAATGCTGTATTTGAAAGGAAATGAATGCTTTTGACTACTGGATTGTTGATGTGTTGCTGATACCAAGTTTAGGTGCGTTTCAAGTCGTATATTCTTATTAAAATAAAAAATCCAAATGATATGTTTGGGCATCTGATAAATTCAAATAAGCTCACTTGGTTTTGTACAAAATTTAGGTTTGTTAAAAGAAGTGTGGGTTACAGCGCGATTTGATGTTTTGTTCAAGTCGCCTAATGATACAAAGACGATAAACATTTTTCTTGCACATTTCCGGTTTTTGAAAAAGCTCCAAATATTTTTAATCCTACTGGGCATCATGCATGCACCGCCACCCCTACCAAAATCTCCATTGATATCCTCTTGCCAGCAGCAAAAGCATTTGGCCTAAAATTAGCGTAGCCTACTTCACAAAATGATTTCAACCTATTTTTACTGTTGGCGGGTGGAGGATGTACCGTCCTTTCAATTTCCGCTTGTTGGCCCCTGCCTGCAAACCCACACAGAGTTGTAAAAGGGGCTCATTTTGAAGCCTGAACCCGGCCCGAGCCCGAAATCACAAGCCTAAACCCGGCTC
>Ga0210059_1001928_pt1 | contig 31976 bp, 28 predicted proteins | sample Ectturendosymbi2_FD_188042 | JGI IMG/M metagenome (GOLD analysis project Ga0210059, IMG submission 188042) | Ecteinascidia turbinata endosymbiont from Florida, USA - Sample 2 (SPAdes) (version 2) | ecosystem: Host-associated > Tunicates > Ascidians > Unclassified | place: Key West, Florida... | reverse complement strand
GGGGGGGCCTTGGAACCCCCCTGGATTTTAAAATTATTAGCACAAAAAGGTTGTTTTTTCAATTTCGAGCGGTAAAAAACAAATTTCACCACTTTTGGACCCCCTGGAAAAAATTTTGGGAAAATCCCCTACTGACTCCCCCTGGAAAAAATCCTTCCGACGCCCATGGTTAAGACGTCTCAATTGTATTGCTTCTCCAAATAAGATTGACTTGAATGTTGACTTTGGGTGGTGTGAATTTCCGTTTATAAACTGCCTTCCCTCTGCTATGGGTTTAACGAAGTCTTTGGTGACAAAGCCAAAATCATCGTCAGTGGTTATGCAATGATTAACGTCTAGGAATTCAAGTTCACCCTTTGATCGGCCGGGCAAGCTTGGCAAAATGTTAGTTCCACTGAAATAAGAGTTAAATTCAGCAGCAATATTTAATGGCTTCATAAGTATCTCTGCATTGGTACTTGCAACCTTCTGGGGGCATTGTTTTGTTGTACCTTTCACATTTATACGTGTTTTAACATTTTGCCGCAATACTTTAGAATCTTTTGTATTTTTAATAATGGTTTTCTCACTGAAATCTCTTTTGGCATCTTTAATGAACCTACTAACTTGATTCCTATATTGTTTATAAATAGCATAATCCTGTGAGTCTTTTTTATTCCATACTTTGGAATATATTTTATTTTTTCTTTTGATGAGATTACATGTTTGAGGAGTCAACCAAGGCTTACTAAACATTTTTTTTGTTTTCGAGATGCAGTGCACAGTGAAGCATGCACTTCAAGAACTGCATATAAGGTTTGATAGAGCAATATAATCTGGGAGTTAATAGAAGTGTGATTATGAAAATCTAATTTGGAAAAAAGTTGCTCTTGTAAATCTGCTATAAAATCTTCTGCTTGGAAAAATTTCATGTTTTTTACTTTTAATCTTTGAAAGCTTGCTCTGGTTTCGCTTTTTTTTAGAATCGTGAATCTGAAAAGTAGAACTGAAACAAAACTCTTAGAGTTCCAAATTTTTAACACACTACAAAATGTGCGAAATATTTCCAATTATTAGTTTGACAATGTTGACAGTTCCAAATACAGTAGCATCGGAGAAATTTTTAGTGAACACAAACTTGTCAAAAATTGCTGTATCTCAATCCAGGCTTGATCTCTCACGACTGATAGTCGAATCCTGGATTGCTATTGCACACTTTGCCGCCAAAAATGCATGGGTTTATCAGCATTCTAATTAAACTTGGTTAATTTCGTCGTTTTTATTCATTCTGTGCAGTGCATCAAACTTTACTAAAAACCAGCCGCAACACCACAGGTTTTTCAGGTATCGTTGTTTTCCCAGCATGACAGCGTCACGGTAAAGAGAAAGGGAAGCAGCACTATAGCGACGAAGCAGGCAACTCATGTACACAATGTTGTCAAGCGGGATTTCTAACCTCTGCGAAATTTATGACCTATTCATTTATGTCATTAATTTCGCTTCTCAGAATGAAGGAATAAACTTTGGCAATTAATTTTCAGATGTTTGTTGCGAAAATATATATTTTTGGCTGGACGTCAGATAGTCCACAATAAGCGTCAGTTTGGGAATAACTTACCACTGAAAAATATTTGAATTAGTCTTAGGTGTGAATTATGTTTCTTTTTCTATCCCTAAACCCTAATCAACAGTTCTCAGCATATTTTACATCTCACTGAACAACTTGTGAAATGCATGACCTGGAATATGACTCTGCGCATGCGCAGATGGCATGAAGCCAGCGATTTCGCAAGTCAAACCTTTGCTTGACACCGATTCGCATATCATGGCCTCATATGTGAAATCCTCAACAAAGGTAAGTTTATTTTTTGCGGTCTCTGAAAAAGAAGTTACTTTTATGTGAAAAAATTGCTATAAATACTTTTAAATGGTTGTTGTCCAGTACTTACGCTTTGTGTTTGCATCAGTTGGAGATTTTGTTGCATTTTAAATAATAATATTTATTTTGCGTCAGACTCATGGTCCATACCACATAAAATAACTGATCATAAACAAAAAACAGTGATGAGAGTTTTCACGTAAATTCGGTGAAAATCAATTTTTCACTATTGAGAAAAATCTATACTTGCCTCAAGACCACAAAATACCAATGTGCCTCCTTGCAAAGTTCTCTGGAAAATCCAGGCAGGGCCCCTTGAAATGTCGTAACATCAGCTATCTGCAATTCGCTCCAAACAATAGTAGGAGCTACTAAATTGAGTACCTATTGAAATTTTGTTTCATAAGTTACGGAGTGAAGTGGATAACTGCAAAGATGCATTCACACAGTGTATCGCAAGTGTGGCATTGCTGAATCGTCGCTGCAGTCCCATGGAAACACCAGGTTTTTCCCTTTTGCCAAAAATGCTAATGCTGAGTTGCAGCTTCCGTTGTCAGCCCCAAGTGGCTGAACGGCTGTGTTTGTCTTGAAATTTTATACTTGTCTGTTGTGGGATCGTTATTGTGCAGCGAATGGAACAGCACGCACGTGAACATCAGATGCATTGGTTTTTAGGTTCCCCGCGGATTTGCTTGAATGGGACTTAAGTGGAGGTGTTAAACTGCAGCAGAGATTTCCACTCGTCGAAAAACACCCGGACAAAAATCAAAAAGTTTGTTTTGGGATAGACTTGATGAGATGCGCAAAAGTCGTGAATCAAATCGTTTTTTGAAAAGCAAAAGAGCATTATAGGATACAACTGCTTCAGGAAAACCCGCATTATCGGCAAAGCTTCCATGAAAGCTGCTATACTGTGAAGTACATGCAAATTAAAGTTCGCAACTGATAGCGATCAGCGCAAATTACGTCGACTGCCACTTTTGGAAAAAAGTCAGCGGTTTTAATAATTTCGATTAGTGTATTTGTGATCTTCAAAGCAGCTGCATCGCATCAGATCACTACTTGCCAGACAAACCCGTGAATTGTCTTTTTGGCATCTAAGTACACCTGATAAAATTTGTGAAAAAGATTTTTGGTTGAGAAAGCTCCGTTATGACGTTTTTGCATGCAGTGGTGTCTAAACATTTTCCAAAAAGGGCCAAATTCAATCATGCGAAAGTGATGGGAAGCTAAGAATTCCTTCTGACATTTTAAAACTGGAAAACTTCTACACAAATATATTTAGGCATTTCGCTTAGGGTTTGAAACAAAACGACTTATTCGCGACGCTTCTCGTGCCCATATTCGCTCTCAGCATGTCAAAACGCAACGGTGAAGGTCTTTATTAGTGAGAAACACAGTCTCACCGATACAGAAACGAGAACCCTCTTTGACGGGCCGTATACAACACAATCGGAAACCAAAGCTGCGAGTCATGTGAAAGGTGACTTCGGGTCGTACTTAGCAGAGATAAGCATTGGGCTGTACTTGGATGGACTGTACCCGGACTGTAACGACTTGTGTTGAATTTGGATTGGATCCGGCCTGTAAATCATTTCAACGATGTTTTTTTTGCTGAAAAGCTCTATTTTCTTAATTTTTTGGGCTTCGACTGGCCTTGGACTTCACATTCAAAATTTTTTATGGACTCTGGTTGGACTTGGACTGGGCTTCAAAAATTCAGGACAGAACCTCGATTGAAATATTGAAAGTCTGCTTAGCTCTGGTACTTAAAACATCTCTGGCATGCACGGTTATTTGTGAGCAACTAGCAAGTTAAATGAAATGTAGTCTCTTTCATTTCTTTTGTGATGAAAGCGCGTAAAGTGAAAAAGCTTCTTACAGATATATGAATTTACTGGACTCAAACTTTGACATTTTTTTCGCTGTACAGATAAACACAAAAAACCATATGAATATCTTAGCACTTGCCACTACGTTTTGGAAAATATCAGTTCGTCGCAATTTTCGAAATCATTGGTGATTTTGCGTGGGTGTGCGGCGAAGAAAAAAAATAAAAGGAAGTGCACCCTAACTTCAAAGTGCACCCTAACACCTGTTGCTGAATAACAAATAACAGTACCAGTGTATTAAAAAGTTATTTGAAGTGGTGAGAAATTTCATAAAACGTATGTGCCGTTTTTCACACTTCCAACCTACATCAATGACAACTAAACATATCAAGTTGGCATGCCTTAAGTAGAACTGTCACTCTTTAGTAGCACTGTGTACTGCTGCCATTATGGTGGGTTAGGCTGTGGTCTACTTGGTCAATGATCCGGAAGTTCAAGTAAGATAACGCTCAAGTCAAGTTGTTCCATGGTAGTATCTTCTCGTGCGCATTTTTTGTGGTTGCAAGAAACCATACGTAATCTCCGAAATAGCAGCAGGGCAACCGCACTGAGGGCTAGACATGCAGTGAGATATCTGCTTTTTGTCATGCGCGCATCCGTCTACGGGCGCTGATTACAAAACAACGGTATTCGTTCGGTTAGTTAACCCCGCAGCACTACATTGTGATATTCACTCTGTCCAGCATGTCAGCTCTGAATCGTAACAGAAGAGCGAGATTTTCTCGTATTTGCTGCTGCCGCCGCCAAATTGGTATTCTATACAAAAGTACGCAGTTTTGAGTAATGCGGAGAAGTTATCCTTGTAGTTTTGTTAATACTTCTGTGTTTGTTTGCGTTACAAAAGTTTAGAATAGCTAGGGTGGCATAGTTTTTAACGTGCCGGGTAGAACTCTTAAAATGAGCTTTAAACGGCAATCGTTGAGTTTTCTGCCACGTTGCTCGGCACCTGATCGACTAAAATAATTTGGCTGCTCACGCGACAGTGCCTCTCTTTGTACTGTATATCGAGTTCATTTGCCAATTTGGTGATCACACGAGTGCACCACAACATTTTTTTCCGATATCGTGCTCATTGTCGCCATCTGGTCTCTCTTTCGCTCCAGAAAAAAAGTTAGACTAAAATGACCTGGATCCGTTCAAATTAAAACATAACATCCTGTTTGATCTCCAAACAATGCTTTGCTCTAAACTCGCGATTTTGAAAGTGCAAATAATCGCCAACATTCTTGCTAGCCATAACTCGATCCGTTTATACCTCGTATGATGGACGATTTTTCGGCAGATGAAACCTTGCTGCGTTGATGTAAAGTAACATTTGATTGGTAAACAACATTTGATTAGTTACTGATCAAGCATCCAGGTGATTAGTGAAATTTTCGGGAATAAATTTGTACTGTTGACAATTTGTATGTTGAATGCTTTAAGGTGAGCACAGGGGCGTAACGAGGGGGGCACAATTCCCCGTGCGCCGAATCACTATGGGGACGCTGAAAAATCCCAACAATGTCACAAGTACTTTCTTCAATGCAGTATATTTGCTCCCGAAAGGCCACAGTTTCGAACATGGGGGCGCCAAACTTGCTTCTTGCCCCGGGCACCATCTAACCTCGTTACGCCCCTGGGCGAGCAAAATGGACATTACAAGGTTTTTTGTTTGTACAACCTTATAATGGACATAAAAAGCTAAATTTTCCGTTCTTGCTTCGTGTCCCTAGACGCAGTTTGTATGTCTCTCTTTTTTCAACTCTTGTTCAGTGTCAACATTTCGCTCGTATGTTATCTTACTGCTTACAGGACTGAAGATGTGTTAAATACACGAAACTAGTTTCCCTGTGAAATGAATTGCAATGTATTGCGTACGTCACTACCGTGATTTACAACTATTGAACTGGAGAACATCTGGCGATTTGTGGGAAAATTTGTGGCAAGCAATTACGGGGACGTCCAAGAATAATGTAGTTGGACCAGCTCAAACACTGCATCAATTTAAACACTCCACGCAACCTGCAACTTCCCTATGATAAAAAAGTTGGAAAACTGTCTGCACATTGTCCCTTATGCCTGGTTCAAGCAATGGAGCTTGATGTTTGCACGAATTACATAACAAATGTTTGCTACCCTATGCGGGACCATTGCTTGGCTAATATTAATTATTGCACGGACAGTTGACGAACACATGACAGTTTATTTGGCAGGTTATGACAATACTAAAGGTTGCCTTGTCCGCTTCACGATTCTCTGCTAAACACTGGAAGAATTCAAATCGGCTTCATCCAAAACATTTACTTGATCTCGATGGAAAAAGTAGCCAGCTAACATTTTTATATGTGATTAGGTGAAAGTAAATCGTCATTCAAATTCGGTAGTGCTTGACGGAAAATTTGGTTTGATGGCTTTGTAGCGCCATGTCTTTTATTGCTGAAAGTGTTGTTTGGCGGCTATCGTAAAGTTATGGCCAAAAAATTAATTTTTGGCAACAATTCAAATTTTTTATTTTTTACTCAAAATTGGGTTTTCAGCCACGACGTTTGAGCTACAAAAGCTAGAAAGCCAATCAATGGCTCTAAAGATAAGGATTTTCGCCTAGTTTTTATTACAAAATAAAGTCAAAAAATATGCTCTTGGTGTTGGGGTCCAGGCTCCAGTGACCTAAGTCAAAATGCGCATACCTACCCATATTATAACGTCACCCACAAAAAACTAAAAATCCAAAACTGTTCTCCCCTTAAATATTTTTAATCGAAATTACAAGACTTTCCAGACCTTTAGAGCAGTGCTTTTCAACCTGTGCGACGGTACGCACTAGTGCTGATGAGAAAACTGTGCGGCGCGGATGACAAACATAGTGCGGACGAGTGAACGGATTGATACAATCCTTTCTTTGCTTAATCACCCTATTGTTTTTTTTTTGTAGAACATGGTAACCGCGCACAACGAAAAATTGGCAGATATTGCGCTCATATTTTGATAGTTCGAACATCTCAACAGATAAATGTATCAGAAGTTACCGAAAGCTACTACCAAACTTTGTATCTGCTTGTTCTATTGTTACGTCATGATGGAAACAAAAGATGATATCATTTTTTTGTTGCTCCTCCAGTTGCACAAGGCCAGTACAGCTATTCAATCTGTGTGCTGAGCCACGAGCACGCTGCTGATCTCAGTAGTGATGTCTACTGCTCAGTGGCGTAACTAGAGGTTTTAAACAGTTAGGGAAAGACTTAGAAGGGGTCCCACTGGCCACTTTAGGGGGGCCGCAATGGCGAACACTCAGAAAAAAGTTTAAGAAATGACAGGGAATCCGGTGTCAAGTAACTTTACTCCACAAGTGAAACAGTCAAGGAATCTAGTGTAAATTTTTAATGGGAAATCGATTTCACGTAACACTACGCATCGTCAGTCCTTACATCTTATTCCAAGTGAATCCAGTGTCGTGGATGTGTGTACAAGATAAAAAAAAGGAAAACACCCCGAAAAACGAAAAAAAACAACAACCCACTGAGAACCAAAAGAATACTAAATATCAAAATGTCAGCCTAAAAGGAACCGGTTTTGGCATTTATCTTGCCATGGGGGGCGGCTCGCTCCCCCTGCCCCCGTCACGGTGGTCAGTTACGCCACAATGATGTCACGACGATGAGCATCCAATAATCAGGAATCAGTCAATCATTATCTGCTATTTTTAGGCGAATATTTTAAAAATCGACTTAGTTTTACCTACCTTATAAGTAAGTAGCAAATGCACCATTCCTTTAATAAATATCCAAAACTCAAAACAAGTCGACTTCTTTCTTCAAACACAATTAGCGATAATTTGAGCATTTGTTGGTGGCACCTTCTGACCAGTGTCTCGTATTATCATCATCAATAGCTCATTGCAATATGTCCGCGAGGAAGTCATTCACTCTGGCAGAAAGCGTTATGAAACCCTGCACGGAGATAGCAGCACGAGAAGTTAATGGAGGAACGATTGGCTATGACCTAAGTGCAAAAACTGCCATTGTCCGATACCACGGGGGCAAACGGGCAATTGCACCGAAATTTTCAAAAACATGTTTAGTATTAGGTACAACAACAAGTTACAACCATTCCCCCTGAAAATATCAGCTGGTTGCAGCCCTGTGTGCGGTAATGGCTGGATCATTGAAAGAAACGTTTTTAGCCAATCTTCGTGATGCGCCTTGCTTCGAGATTCAATTCGATGAAAAGACTGATCTTACCAGTGATTCCCGTTACATTGGCAAGCTCAATTGATTTCATATGTTTGCTTTCCTGACAAGGAATGCATGAAAGTCGTCGATCATTAGGCCTATCTGTTTTATCTTCCTACTAGCATGGACACCACTGCAGCCAGTATCTTTGCAAAATTGGCCGATAACTTTTCAGAACACTGTGCGACGTGGTTGAAATGCAAAACTGTGAACACATACGGTGCATGGTCGGCATTCGACATGGCGTTGTTGCGCTCATGAAGCAAGTCGCGTCAGAAATTGTAAGTATCCATGTGTCATAATCCGTGAAGCATTGGAGGACAAGAAGCTAGGCAATGAAGAAGAACATTGCCAACTAGCTGATGTCATTTTTGATATCAGCAAAATTGTGAATGCAATGTTGAACAGAAATAAAGTCGTGAGTTTGATGAACTTGTCATAGAAATGGGAGGCGAGTGGTGGATCTCTCGTAAAAGAATAATGGAGTGTGGAATTTGCGACAGGAATTTCTTGTGTGATTTGAGCGACGAGAACATCATATAGCTCTTTTCTTTCGCATTTGTTTTGGCTTGCTGTCTAATCATTCTGGTGAAATGTTTAGTCAGCTGAAACTCACTCTTTAAAGTTGTGGAATTGGCATATTCGAAGCGACCTACAAAATCACATTGTTCAAGAATGTAATGCAAAATTTCGAAGAAGAAATCTACAATGACAACCTGATGAGTTTGAAGACCCTACAGACGTTCGATCATGTCCACGTGTAAGTGGGTAGAAACAGAATTTGGAGCAGAGTATCACCGAAACAGCCAGCTTCCATATACACAGCCTGATTGATAATTTTGAAGCTTACTTTCCCAGACAGCAGGCTACATATTTACAATCAAAGTTATGGATTTTGAATATTTTTGGCGAACAGCATCCACCGGAGCATTTGGGAGCAAATCTAAAAAATGACCTATGGCACCATGCTTTTATTAGCCGTATAAAACACTGAATTCTGGTAAGAGCCCTTGGTGGCCTTCGCAAAGACCTCGAAACAGTCCCGTCGCCACGGGGAGGCTTTTGTGGGCTTAGCCCACCCAAACGAAGCTTAGCCCACGCAAACCTTTGTCTGGGCCGCATGCCCGCGGATTGAACATAGCTACTGTACTTCATCGAATTGGACATAGCTACTTTAAATCATTCTTCACCGCAACTAACGATGGCAATAGATTTTACCGATAGCTTGCCTCAGGTATCTTACACTGCATTATTTGTTTTGCAGGGGTGCGCATATGTAGAAGTGTTTCTATTCTTCGTGGGCATGCTGCAAAAATTAAGAATACGTCCACCAGAGGGCATCCAAGAACTCCGTGAAAAATTGTCAACGTCTGGCACAGTTCAACACCCAAAACCATTTAAAGTAATCTTGGAATCCACAATGTGATATTGTGCATTGAAAGCGGTGTCACGCTGAATTGTGGTTGTGGTTTTATTTTTCTACTGCTGTATTTTTTTACCAGTGAGATTTAATGTCAAACTTGGGAATTCTTGAAATTACGGCACGTGTTGGCACGCAAATTGCCAGGCAACGGCATTGTTCTCGATAGTGTTGCAACCTCTCAGTTGGTGTTGCGTTGAATGTTTGATTCATCACGAACGGGATGTGCGCGAAGAACAACACCCATATATACGTGGCGCGAACAAGTAATAAGAGTGATCTCGTCAGAGTGATCTTGGTGAATGACCTCTAACAACGCTTGTGAACCTGGTGAACAGTTGACTGTACTTCCTGATGGTGACGACGAGAGTGATCTCGTCGGGTGATCTCTATTGTTGCTTGCTGCCAGTGTGAAAACTTTGTGCAGATGCCGCTCGGGCTTTCCGATTGCAACAATAGATGTTAATTACGTTGCACCTTTCATTCATACACGGCATCACTTTTACCTGTTGTTCACGATGAGTACCTCGCCAATTCTGTAAATACACAAATTGTGAGCCCTTGCATTGTTGCTGTATTGCCCTTGTATAAAAAAAATTGCACAGAGCAGCACATCCCGATTAAACCACCCGAATTTTCTTTCTGAGCGTTTAAAATAGTCCCCTTATATCCAAGGTATCCGAGTCGAGATCGATGTCGTAGAAACAAGGCCGAGTTGGCAAGCCAGGCATGGTGCTCATCGTTCCCACTAACGGATACAAAAATCCAGCGCCCACGCTCGCACGTATGTCACGTATTGGCAGGATGAAACCGGATGGTGCGCCCTTAAGGTTAGGCTGATGTGAAAGCGAGAGATGGGTCTTGGCCATGCAGATAGGAAGGTTGCTGAACCCCTGTAAATTACAAGACCGTCAAATGCTTTTCTGCTTCATAAACGGAGTATCGTTCCAACAGCCACACAAACCTGCTGTGTGTACCGTTCCACTTTCTCGGCCGCTTCGGGCAGAAGTTCAATCCCATCCGCACCATAAATCTTTCGTGCGATAATCTCGATCTTCTCCTTTATAGTAAGATCGAGAGGATATAAGAATTGAAAGTTGCTTTCGACCTCGGTTGCTCTGACAACTGCTTTGGCAAGGTCAACAGCACCGGCACCACCATGGGCCCTGCAAAAAAAAAACAAGCTTAAATCCCATCGCTGGCATTTAGCATTGGTACCGCGGATTGCTGTAACCCTACGTGCCAGAGTCATAACTCCCCGATGCTAAGATTACAAATTACTCGGATAAAATTTATTTTGATTATACTGCAGTGATTTTGATCGACAATGTAATCTCAAACACATGTGCACTACCTGGGCATGGGCGCAATTTGGTGGGGGACGTATGTCCCCCACTTTTTCAGACCGTGGGAATATACTACGCCAAAACCCCACATTTTCTCTTTAGATTTTGTATTTGGAGAGATTTCAATTAAATAAAAGTGACGTTTGTCACGTTTTGTGTGAAGAGTTTTTCATGTTAGATGGCACACTTAGCGTAAGTGACGCTAAAACAGAGTTTGGTGTGACGTCACTGATTCTGTCATTTTATAAATTTTAGCTTCCATAAAATGATTTTTAGCGTCTTTCAAGATTCTAGAGACCGCGAAAGATGTTCACTGCTTTTGTCCGACATTTTACCCTGTGTGGTATACAGTTAGAAAGGTCATTGTCTTGAAACAATGAGAGTTTTACAGGCATTTATTCTCGCTTCTCGTAATGTCGCAACAATGGTGACCAACAAATCCAAAATCTATTTATCCCGTGATTCCTACGCTTTGCGACTTTGTGCCTGTGCTGCATGCAGTGACTCGTAAGTCATCTGATTTACCTGAGTTTAACCAAACCCATAATGCAGCAATGTTTTCATCCAACAGCGAAATGTTTGCTTTACAGGTACATCAGACTTAGTTTTGCCGGACATTCCTTTCGTGTTAATGCAGGTGAAACTTGGTACGTTTTTGCCAATTCACCGTTCTGCATTTTCATCTCCGTTTGATCTCAATTATTTTTTGGTGTCGCCATGCAAGCATAACTCTTCAAATGAAGGTTTTGACATTAATTTCATCTATTAAAATCTGATGATAAACCTGAAAAATTTTATTGTGAAAATACTGAGCTAAGTGTCATCACTGACCGAAGTCACGAGGCAACAGCCACCAGACGATTAGGTATGCAGAAATTGTATTGTAGATGGATAAGTGGGTACAGAGTTGTAAACGGGTCTCATTTTGAAGCCAGAACCCGGCCCGAGCCCAACATTTATTTTTGAAGCCCGATTTAGACCCGAAAGCCAAATTCACCTAGTGAGTCAAGATATTGCGCAACTGCGGGGTATCATAAAACGTAGTGGATGGGTAAAGCTGCAGGTACATGGTTTTATCACAACCAAAATAGCAATCACCTTGACCAAACCATTTGTTTAAACAAGTACAAACTTAGCTTGTTACTCAGCTATAATACTGCGGAATGTAATATTAAAAAAAAAAACTACCACGAAACTATCCACGATGGCGCTGTAGGTATAAAAGAAACTATCTAGGATAGCCCTATAGGCATGAAAAGCCAGTTTGTAGGACATCGTTTCTTGAAAGGCAAGAATTACGTAAGTGAATCAAAGTGATCTTTTAGAAGCAATTCCATCGCGTGCTAATTTCCCCACGGCTTCTCAAAAAGAGTGTGAGATTAATCCCAGCAGTGAACAAAAGAATGCAGCTGTGTTTGCATAAAGAATTAGCTCAAGAAAAATCACAACCACTTCACTCACAGAAGTCACCCCAGCCAGCACAACAAATGTACTTCAAGAGAGAAAAAAATCGTTACTCTGAATAGCGTGTGTGTAGGGGCCGACAAGGGGAGATTGAAAGGATACATCCACCGCCCACCAGCAGTAAAAATAGGTTAAAATCATTTTGTGAAGTAGGCTAGGCTAATTTTTATCCAAACTTTTTTTACTACTGGTAAGAGGATATCAATGGAGATTTTGGTAGGGGTTGGGCTGCATGCACGATGCCCAGTAGCATTAAAAAGATTTGTAGCTTTTTCAAAAAACTGAAATGTGCAAGAAAAATATTCATCGTCTTTGTAACATTAAGCAACATGAACAAGACATCAAACGGCGCTGTAAGCCACTTTTCTTATATAATGCATGAAAATGTATGTGTTCTACTTTAAGAGTGATATGCACGTGCGGCCAAAGCGACTCAGCATTTTGTGCACTCCAACTGACAACTCTGATAAAACCCAATCGATGTGTTCTACTATATTGCTGCGCTTGTTTGTATCCAAATACGATATCAGTACAAGCAGGATAAACTACAGTGCCGTGTCCAGAAACAACGGGCCAAAAGTGGCCCGCGGAAACATCCAAACCTAAATTTTATTAAGAAAAAAATAGTGTGCTGTTTACTTGCCCTCATGACCACGCCAGTTCACCCGCACCTGGTATTTAATTTATACAGAACCCATTGCTCCACAAGCAAGCATTACGGTTGTAAATCTTAACGTCAGATCACGGACCTGAAGGAAGTATCGGGCGTGTTATTGGGTTGGCAGATCGTGGCCCTGCACGAGGTTGCACTGGTTCCTGGTCGCGTTAGAAAAGCCCAACTAGTTTTAGCTAGCAAAATATCGACAGAACTCTTATCAGGCTCAGTGCCCAACCGCAACTCTGACTGAACCTAAAACGCTGTGCTGTCCACACCTCGTGAAACAATGGCGATTTAATCAAACAAACACACAGAGAACGCAGGTTAAGAGTATTGCCAGTCTTCAATAGGCGGTCAGCGATTTGTCTAACCCGCAGAGTTTGACACATGCAACTGTGGTCCATGGACCAATCTGGTTATGTGCATTTGGCCCGGTAGTGCTGCTTGGTTGCACCCCCCCGTGAGCTACGGCATCACTGCACATTATCCTGGCTATTTTTACGGCTGCTGGTCTGACCAAGCTCTCTTCTGCTGTATGAGGCGCTTTTGCTCTAGCATTTTTCCAAGCAATAGTAAAAGAAGCACGTACTGCTTTACTATGAGAGCAAGTTTTTACTCCTGAAGTAGATGGAAGATGAAGACTTCACATTACCTGGTGTTCTTTGTCTTTAAAAAGCTCAAGGATTTCGCCATGGTATTTTACATGTTTTTACGTGATGGTTAAGCAAGCTTATTTGAGAGATCCGTGAGCAAGGACTTCTAAGCATCACACGAACTGTGGCCGGATTTCACCGTTTACCTTGATTGAAGTAAATCGAAGTTTCAAGTAGTTGCCATTATACGCAAACGCCTGCTTTCGTTTAGCAATTATAAACTAAGACGGCAAAAACAAACTGCAGTTTAGATAACAGCTGTAAGCTAAAGCTACTACCCACACTACCTCAAAAGCATAAATGCTATGTGAAACAGCAAAGTTATTGTCTGAGTGCTTTACAACAAACTTGCTTGCCCCTGGTGCTTACGGACTCAGCCAGAGCCTTCCGCGGACTCAAATGAGTCGGGGTTGAGAAACACTGCACTAGAATAAGGAAGCGTGCCTAACAGCCATCACTTTTCTATGTCAGTTGATATACCACGCTTTCAAATATCTAGAACCAATCCACATGTGGCTTGCTATTCACTTCAGTTGTTAAACGAAGCACCCGGTGTACACTGGCGTCTAAGCAGTGGCAGATTAAGGGGGGTGATAACTGGGCTACAGCCAGGGACCCCCAACATTTAGAGAGCCCCCAATCCTTAAGTCGGAAAAAAGCGTAATATGTGAGCAATACTCTGTAAAAGATACCGTCATCAATTGGAACTAGCAAGTAGCAGTGATAGCGTGACTCGAGTCAATGACTCGAGTCACGTTGAGAAAAATGGTGACTCGACTCGAGTCACGTTTTTCACAGAATGACTCGACTCGAGTCATTTTTACAAAATCTCTGAGTTCCTGGTAGACAAAACCACTTCGTGTGCACTTAAAGAAATGAGCATTTTTTGCTTCAGTGATGATCAAGATTGGCGCAAATTTTCTGTTTTGCCTGGCTAGTCGTTCTATGCTATATTTTAAGGATCAAGCGCCCCAACTTGAACTGAGGTAGACCTGAGACTTTTCTTTCACTGAGGGGTCAGCAGGGCACAATATATTGACACTTTATCGTGGCTTAATGCAGTATTTGAATATTGTGATCTTGGCAGTGGGTCTCATACTGTGACTTGAGTATTTTCCAGATACCAGTAAAGGGATTTAACTTTTTCAGATTCAAATCCAATCCAAAAACTATACTGCAAAATATAATGCACATACAGAAACCGAATCTTGTTTAAATCTACATTTCTGCAACTGTTATTAGCCTAATCCCATGTGGCGACGTGATTACGCCACATATAACGTTGAATTCGTAGCAGCAATAGAAGAGTGAACCTGGTCAAATGTGTAATCGTAATTGCTATTATGCTGAGGATCATCGGTTCGACTGTTTCTTTGGTTGGCTCAGGGCGACGCAGCATTGTGCCTGCAACAAATGGCTCCCAACGTGTTGGTGGCTGCATCCACTGTAATCCTGCGGTACTGCTGTAACCTGTAGTCCCAAAACTGAACCGAAAGTTGCAATAAAGTTCAAAAGAAAATAATCAATTCCAATCCAAATCTGTTCAAGCAAAAATGATAACATCCAAATCCATCAATATATTGAAATGTCGCAAGATTTAAATCCAAGTAGGCCTACATGTTCATCTCTGGCCATTTTCATGTACTGGGCATGCGAATGACAAGGAAGTATATTTCTTGTGTTGTGATCAAAAATCTCGATCGGAAAGTGCGCAAAGCTTCACACTGTGGCAGCAAGCAACAATAGAGATCACCCGACGAGATCAATTTATTATTGCTTGTTCACGTCACATATATTTGTGTGTTGCTCTTTGCGCACATCCCATTTGTGGTGAATCGCACTTTCAACGCAACATCAACTGAGAGGTTGCAAAGTGAAGGTTACACCTGGCACCACCTTCACATCCTGGTCAAAGCACCACTTTGTTGTGATTGGAAAGCCCGGGCAGCAAATATGCAAAGCTTCACAGTCACACTGTGGCAGCAAGCAACAATAGAGATCCCACGTCGTGCTCATTCTATTTCTGCTTGTTTGCGACACATATATATGGGTGTTGTTCTTCACGTACATCCCATTCGTGGCGAATCGCACATGCAACACAGCACTAACCGAGTGGCTGCAACACTTGCAGCAAATTTGGGCTAGACTTTTTGAAATGACTGAAAGTGAAAGGGACAAGTAAAATGAAAACTGAGAAAACTTAGATATAAATAACCTGCAATCAAACTTGTTGAAACAACGTTGGGCACCAGTTTCTAACCTATCGGGCGCCATTTAATAGCATAAAAAATGTAATAGAAAAAATCTGAAATTTCATGTCACTCGACATTGACTCGAGCTTGCAAACCAATGACTCGAAGTGACTCGACAGTTTTTGTGACGCGTCTCTGACTCGCCTCGAAAAATTTTTAGATGACTCTGACTCGACTCTGACGCGAACAGCTTGTGACTCTGACTCGACAAGAATAACTCGGGCACATCACTGGTAATTAGGCGGTCTGTGCTCATTCACTGAAATTGCTTCGTTGCCATAAAAGTGGTTGATTCTTAGCCGTGTGGTCTGGCGGACAACACTCACTAGTACGCCAAGGTCTAAAAAATTAAGGTATTAAATCCGCTTGTCTTCTTTCGGTTTCCGATGCGCATGCGGTATCCACGTCATTTGAACATCGGTGATGCAGTCAGCCTCGTAGGAAGTTATGAACTTGTTAAGTGGTGTCAAGTCTTTCAGCCAGGGGCGCAACGAGGAGGGGCAAAAGAGGAACAATTTCCCGGGCGCCGAATGACTGTAGGAGGCGCCGAAAAGTCCCAAAAATGTGGCAAGTACTTTCTTCAATACAGTACATTTGCTTCCGACCTCAGATGCGAACATGGGGCGTACATTTGCTTGCGATCTCAGCTTCGAACAAGGCTTCAGGTTCGAAACAGTGGGCGCCAAACTTGCTTCTTGCCCCCCGGGCGCCATCTAACCTCGTTACGCCTCTGCTCTCAGCAGTGGTGAAAGTTATTGGATTTTAGCATAGGATAATAAGGCAGGACTGCCAGAGTTGGTATATACGCCATGTATATATCCTCGTGTACTTTCATGTATTTGTCTGTTCTTCGTTACTGGGATGCATGTCTGAAGTCTGGCGCGTTGCGTGTGGGAGTGAAGACCTTACACCAGTGGTTCTCAACCGGGGTGCCATTTACAATGCCCAGGGGTGCCACGAGATAAGACGTTTTTTTAATATACCATTAAAAATACATTTTCAAACTGTCATCAAACCTTAAAGCAAAATGACATGGGTTCGACACTGGGTGCCGCAAATTATATTTCTCTTCTGTAGGGTGCTGCAAGCCTGAGAAGGTTGGGAACCACTGCCTTACACAATGTGAACTGGTAGTTTAATACCAATTCTGGTACTATTCACTTTCAAGATGCAAGTTTGGACAATTTGCTACACACTACTTTTATGTGAATCGCCATTATTTGGTACAGTTCTTGATAAATGACTTAAAACGGGATGTCACCGTATATTCAAAACATTCCACCGGTGTTTTGTGCACATTTATCGATATGGTTTCAAGTCTCCAGCAAGAAATAAAAAAACTTGAAATCAATGAGTTTCGTTCATATCGTGACGTCCATATTAGTTGACGAGTCCTTTTTTTGGCTCAAGCTTTTTTTGTTTCAATAATAGAAATACTTCAGTTCGTTCATTTCTTTTTTCCCTATTATAGAAAGGGCCCCTTTCTAAGTTTCACCCAGGGGCCCCACACAACCTTAATCCGCCCACTGGTGTCAAGGGTTTCATATATTGCGTCCGTTCTGAAACTTGCAACGAATTGTAGCTCGGCACGGACGCAGGATAGTCAATATGATTTTGTACGAAGGGTTGCGTGATACCAGGACGCGGTGAACCAAGAACGCGCGCCACTGAAGCCGGTAAGCTGGGTTCAAACCCGGTAGGGTCACACAGAAAACTTGAAAGCCGACAGTTTGGGGCCTGTCCAAGTGCTTGGCATTAATGGATGGTTGCAAGGGAACGGTTCACACGCGGTGCTGCCATCGCCACCAGTGCGGAAGCAGTTGCGTGGCCTGTGAGGTTTTCCAGTTGTGTAGTTTTCGCCTCAGAAACGTGGACAAGTAACAAAAGTGCAAGGTACGGAAGTGAAGGTAATCGTTTTATGTAATGTGGGTGGATCAAGTTGAGAGTTTTGAATCAAAATGAACCTGCATCTTGTTTTTTTTACTTACCACCATCCTGCTGAACCGGGTATTGACCCAACAAACCACGTTTGAAACAAAGTTTCCATCATAAAGATTGCAACTTTTGGACAAGTCATCTTTTTACAAAGTGTAACTGACGAGACAATAATTAATTTTCAAAAATCGATTTTCTCACCAGTGTTCGGCACAAACGGCTTCAACGGCACCATTTTCTTTAGCAAGGCGCAGACACAGCTCCACTTCCCTGTCGGTGTCCGAAGCGAAGCGGTTGAGGGCAAACACAACCGGTACACCGAACAGACCAGCATTTTTAATCTGCTTGCGCGGATTGGCAAAGCCTTTCTCAACCAGCTCAAGGTTCTCCTAAAATCAAAGGAGTGCCAATCAGGAAGTGCGAGCCATCTGTGTGTCGCTTGCGAATTGCATCGCTTCTATATGCTATAATCCCTGTAGTTATACAAACTTATTTGTTGGCGTGCTAGTAGAAGCGTCAGTGACTGCAGCGACCCAGGTCCACTCGGTACAGAGCATACGCTTTGAAGAGTTACGGAAACGAGCTTTCTCGTTTTTAACTGGTAGCGATGTTAGGTAAGCACAAATGCGGCAGCTCGTGACCGCCTTTCGGTCAGCTCGTGACCGCCTTTCACAGCTCGGTGACAGCTCGTGACTGCCTTTCAATTAACAGGTTGGGTCTTTGATCCACGGCCACTGCTACTGGGTGAATCTCCGCAGCGTTCCTTGGGCAAGAGCATTAACCTCAACCGCCCCGGCAAGAAGTAAATTCTAGGCTTAGCCTAGCAATCCCCGTATTCTTCAGCGCAGTGTTGGATATAAACTCTATGTCCATTACAAGAACTCCGCATGAAATTCCGCAATTACGAGTAGATTCGGACTCCAGGTTGAGTTACCAGGCTTGGCTCATACTTGAATCACAAAGAACGCAGTGGTGCATGGGTGTCGGAAGGGGGGGCAGGGGCCTCGGCCCCCTGGATTTGAAAATTTCAACAAAAAAAGGATGTTTTCTCAGTTTGGAGTGGGAAAAAACAAATTTCACCACTTCTGGCTATCCCCTAGAAAAATTTTGGAAAAATCCCCTAGTGCCCCCCCTGAAAAAAAAAACCTTCTGACGCCCATGCACTGGTGTAATTTATGGACGCTTCACCAATGTATAGTATGTTCGAGATATTCACGTACACTAACAGCAACTACTTTTTTCAACTTTCATGTCATTGCATACTGCGGAAGACCGAACAAAGGCACAGTTTCATGCACTGCTCTTCAACCACGTCTAAACGTTTTCTGCAGACACGCTTACGCTATCAGGAAACATACTTAATGTGAACTACATGCCGCGAGATCACAGAGAAAACATGTTCAAATACCTCCGAATATTCTTTGGGAAGAGGAACCCCGGCAACTACATCCGGTCCTCCACCGTGCATTTTGATCGCCCTGACAGTTGCGACAAGAACCACAGCATTCGGCAGCAAACCAGAACAGCGGCATTTGATGTTGAAAAACTTCTCCATTCCGATGTCGGCACCGAAACCAGCTTCGGTAACGACGAATCCATCAGGACCTGCAAAAACATTTTTAATGAGGATGCAAAGAAAACACACTTACAAACAGGTAGTACACTCATCAAATCTAGGCCCACGCTGGCGGTACACGCATGCACTTTTCAAATTTATCCCAGGCTGGTAGCACAAACAAGTAGCCTATACTTACCAATCTATCCCCATTCCCCCCACTAGTGGTACGAACAGGTATATCCGGTTAGCCTGAAGAAACGGATAACGACGGTGATCACGACGGGTATCGATTTCCTCGTTAAACTCACAAAAAAAAAACTTTACACAAGCATTCGAATCTGTTTCGACCAATACGGCATCCACGCTAGCGACATCCAATCACGAGCCCGTCCTGCAAAACTTTGCAGAACATCGGCAATTCCCGAATTTTCACTGTTCTTCACAAGCTCTTTTGCAACGCAACTGTCACGCTCTTTGCTGCTACAAAATAACGTCGTGATCCGCATCAGAACTCTTAAGTGTTCTAATCCTTTGCCCTGATTCGCGCAAATAAACTCTGCTCATGAAAGAAAAGGCGTTAGTTTGCACAAGCTTCTACGAAATCTTTGAAGCAGTAAGTTAAATACAGGTCAACAATGTATCAACATAACTTTTTGCGCATATTGCATGCCTCATTCATAAATAAACATATACACACAATGCATGTGCGCATTGTCGAGTACTCAACCTTTTTATGCGTCAACCAAATGTGAAGCGGCATGGCCTTTGGTAAAACGCTGAACTTGTTTAAAATAATGCGTTCAAGGAGCTTGTCGATTGTGATGTTATCTTTGGTCAACAAAAAGTTCCACGTAATACCTTAGGTCAGCTTAAAATTGACTAACTGCAGAACACGCACATTTTACTTCACTGAGCCGATTAGCGTGTTGCCAGGATGTTTTACCTTCGTTTGTCAGAGCTGCAACTATTTATCAGAGAAAAAGAAAACCTTCGCAGCAGTACTTTTTTGTATAACAATTAAAGTGGCCAGCTTGAATGCAATACTTCGGGCAAATGCAAACAACAGAAAGCGCAAAACGCAATAGAGTAGAAGAACTAAAACCACAAATCCTGTTTCATTTCAAAGAAAATCCCCTGAAAGGAAAATTATTTTTTCAGTCTGATTAACAAAAAAGAAACAATGCGATGCAAGCCTTGTCCACGTTCTGCAACAGTGACGTAGAAACTTGCACGAATTCACGGATATTTGTAGTTTTTGTTTCAATACTGAGGATTTTCCTGCATTTGCGATGACCAGCAAACCCTTCACGCGATGTATTGAAAAGTATATCCGCACGAACGGAGAAAACAAATGCAGCTTATTTCTTGTTGACTCAACGTTTCGGGAGATATGAGGATGAATGCTATAATATATAGCATGAAAAACTTTTTGCTCAACTGTTTTCAAATAAAGATGAAGCATTTAAACGGTTTGGACCATACGCAAGTTTCATCACCGAAAATGGATCTATTTTAAAAGTTCAGGCATGCTTAGTTTAGGATCTCGGTTCGCATTCCCCGAGCAAATCCCTATATATAGGTGGCATGCTTGGATTGGAGGAAACTTTTTCTGAAAATCAAAACACGTTCCAATTCAAATGGCTTGGTTTTACATCTTCCTAACCGTCTGCATCTTTGAATATACGATAAACTCGGGAATATTGTTTGAGGCACTAGATCCCTATATTTCAACAAACCTTCCGTTCCGCTAAGCGATTGCCGTTCAAAACGACAAAGGGCGGTCTGTTTGCAGGATTATTGGCACGTGACATGAAACACTGACCACGAAACCTTACCTGCCACTTTGAGAGCGATCATGTCTGCCAAGACCGAGGAATTTCCATGCGCAATGTTGGCGAAAGGTCCGGCGTGCACGAAAACAGGCGTGCCTTCCAAGGTCTGCATCAGGTTGGGTTCGATCGCGTCTCTCATCAAAGCAGACAAACCACCTGAACGAAGAAACACGTGACTTTAGCGCAGGGGTGGACAAATTGCGATCCTTTTTGAGGTTCTGTTTGGTCCACGGGCATTTACAGCAAATCAGAAAATCAATGAATTGCTTGTTTTTATCAACTATCTTGTCTATATGTTGTATTGCCTTTGAGTGCACTGCACAAATTTGCCAGGTGCGGCCCTTGGAATTTCCATGGCACATTGATGCAGGCCTCTTTTTTAAAAGTTTGTGCACCACTGCTTTAGTGGATGCTGGTTTGAAATCACGTCTCCAATACGCTTCACAAGATTCGAGCATTGAAACGAGAATTAACTTGGTGCTGTGCTTTGCTTTCAAACGCATGTCGGATGAGAGCAAAAAAACTAAATGCAACCGATTCCAAACACTGTGTTTTGACGAATGAGTACGGTGCACGAAATCGTTTATGATTAATATATTAAAGGCTATCATTCATTCACAAGCTGTAGGGAAAAACAAAAAATACGCTGTTTATGATATGATATAGTAGAACAAACTGTTTGACTGTCTTTACGGCATTTACCCGTTACACCAAGATCGTCACATGTTACAGGATCGCCAGATCGATTTGTCGCCACAACCATTCGGCCAAATCTCTCTTTCATGTCTTGAACGGATGTCGTAAGCGCCAAAACCGCCATAACCTGCCAGTACCGAGAATTAAATCAAGAAAACGCTGCAAAGCAGGTCAACAGTTTCTCCTCAACGCGGATGAAAAGATTGTGATAAAGCTATGCTGGATTGTAGCTCTTGAGAATTTAAGGTTTGTTTGAAGACAACGTCTTCAAAGCTAGCGATTCGTCAACATATGACCACATTTTATAGTGTAAACCTCTTAGGACTACTCTTTCTAAAATGAAGAAAGGCACACCAATAACCAGTGAACAGTCTTCTCGCTAGGATAGTCCGTTCGATGAAATAAAAACGTCGAAATGACATCCCAGCACAGAAAAGCAAAGTTAAAAAAGTAGGTCAGTCACTTTTCACACACCTCGCTGGCGACGCTGATGTCAAACTGGGTTACACGCTCGCGTCCTTTCTCTGTGGGCGACTGGCCGATAGTTATCTTTCGCAAAAATCGGTCGCTGGTGTCAAGAACACGTTGCCAAGTGATGGTCTCAGGGTCGATGTCCAGTTTTACAAAGCGACGAATCTCTTCAGCGGTCAGCTTATCAGGGTCGCGCTCCTCGATGCCCAGCTTGCAAAGCCTTCGGACCTGAAAAACATGTCTCTTGTTGCAAACGAAATCTGCAGTTTGTGAATCAGCCAAAGTACCACGTTGACCAATGTACATATTCATAATCGCGTCACGCAGTGGTGAAAAAGATGTTATACACATCCTAAAACAATTTCTTGTGTTTTGACAACTGTTCTAGACACCGAATCGCCCAGCTATATTATTCGCGATTCACTTCATATTTTCAGGAAAATTTAGTTTTGTTCAATGCCCTTGTATTAAAAGCAGTACACAGGTTGAAGCTGTGCATAGAATCATGATCGTAAAACATGCCAAAAGATCGACATCTCAAGAATCTGCCAACAGTAGGTTATTTCTGTGAATGTGGCCAATCGCACAAAACCGATTTTTCGTTTGGCGTTAATATACCATCACAATTGCATGAAATCAATGCAGACAATTCTTGTAACTGTGCACTGCATGCATAGGGGCATGACGTACAAAAAAGGGCGTTGGGCACCATGGGTCTCACAAAGTTTGGACAATGCAATTTTATCGCAACTGACTCCATTTTGATAGGAAACACTATCTCCTTCAGTGGAAGCTGAAACTACTATTTTTAAAAAAAAAACTGCTAAAAAACGTTTGCAGATTCAAATTTTAAATACTTTTCTATGTTTTGGATTAATATTTGATACACAGACGCAGTTGCAAAAAATTGCTTGTTTTTGGAACTCAAATGCAGCGCAACATTTTTAAAAAGCGAAATATCGTCAGAAAGATTTTCGGTCAAACAAATTAACAAGATAACATCAGATTTCGTTGATTTAAGTTGTATGATCGTGTTTTTTGAAGGCGTTTTGAAAGACCGAAACGGTCTCCTCACTTTTTATGACTACCACCAAAAACACTAAAACCTCGCTTTATGACCATCTCGGTAATCAAATAAAACAACTGCGGTCTTTCAAAATGTCTTAGCCGTCAGCAAAGTCAAACCTCAAAAAACGGTGTATGACAAGCAAATAAAATAATGTACAGCTTGAGAAAACTGTGAGGTTTGTCACATAGATCATTCTAAGACGAATCAAAGCTAGAGATATTTAACATAAAGAAATCTTAGGCTTCATCCACAAACATATTTCGATGATACAAACGAGGTAAATAGTCGAATACCATTTGTTCTGATAACTAAGTGAAGTCATACAAATAATATACAAACAGCAAAGCCTCAAACATAATATTTAAAATGAAAAATTTCTGCCTTTGCACAACAGCTTTACCACCACATCAAGAACTTATTGGCTGACAAAGTCAATAAAACCTGGCGGTTTTTAACGCCAGCGAAACTCACGCAAAAACTTCCCTGCAATCAAAAGCCAACCGAAAAGCAAACTAAAAACAAATCAAAAGCCAAGTTGAGAAGTGGGATGGTAGACGTATTTTTGTTGTTGGATCGCATGAAATGTGACAGATTTATTTATCGACAGTTGGCGGAAAGCCGAAGCCTGGACGATGCTTCTTACCGGAGCGGTTTGAGGCGAACACTATTGCCCAAGGAGCGTTACGGCGATTAACTTAGTGGGCGTGGGTCGAATACCCAACCTTCCAATTGAGAAGCGGACAATCTGCCACTGAGCTATCGCCGCCCCCATGGTGGACGTTGAAGATGTACTTGGTTGAAAAATTGCAACGTTTTTTTGCATCATTTGGAATGACAGCGTTTTATGAAATGCTATGCCTGAACAGCGTGTATCGGCAAGGCGGTTCTTGACTTCCAATAGATTTAAGCCGATGATAGGTATAGCAAGTTACTAAGAGATTGTGCAACGATCTTAGTTGATAGAGGGGCAATATGCACTACTAAACTATAGCTGCTGGTCTTTTTAGCTTCATTCGCTGCAGTTTGAAACGACGAATGGGGGTCTAACGGTCATCTTGTATATAGGAACCGATCTTTTACGCCGTGATCATTTCAGTTCAATCATGGCCGCTAGGAAAGAACTTTTCCAGGAATATCAATGCACATAAAGTTCTGACTTCTGGGAGTGTTTCACGTATCACTAAAAGCGTAATTTGTCAGCAGGGCCTGACACGTGCAGCAACTCTTGATTGAAACTGAAATTCTTTGATCAACACAAACGTATAAGCTTCACTCACAGGAAACTTCTCTATCTGTAATAGCACATTTAAGGCTCACCTGGATGTCGGAAAAGCGACGTACTCCTTTCTTTGAAGGCACAAGTCGGTTGTACAAAGCTTTATCTTTTTGAGTAGACTCGTGGAATATCTGAGTATCAATTGCTGCAGCCAGTAAGTTGTTCGCAGCAGTAACGGCGTGAATATCACCTGCAACAGCAATGTTTCAAACAATACGGTTAAAAGACACTTGGAACCAATCCTGTTTGCACTTGCTGAAAAGGCGATGATGCGCAAATGCTTCAGCACAGTCATAAACATGTAAACGTAACTGATAGTAAGACTTTTAGCAACAGACAGAAAAACCAAAAATTTAAACTTTTCTCTTTGTAGCAGCCGCATGAAAGTTCCCGTCCCGGTCGGTGCTCGTATGAGTTTAAAATCAAGCACTTGATCTACAACACGTTTATGACGCAATTTTGCAAAAATATTGGTCCTAATTGGACTGAGACGACGAATTTAGGACATCACAACCATTGTTACGTTAAAAGGAAGACCTGACGCGTTACTACTTATCATAGTTTTCTCTTGATAGTGAGTCGGACCGCGACGCAAAAAAACGGCAATTTTCAAGACTCGGAAGCCAGAAAAAGCTTTCAACATAATGTCGATCGAAAATAGATTTCCTAATGAGAACGATTGCAAATCGCTGTCTGCACGTTCGCTGACCATGCCCCGGTGAGTTCGGGCTGTCGCTGTCGCTGCGTGATTTATGCCTTTGAAGCCCATCCTGAGCCTGGTACCACACAAAACCAATCAGACAATTCATAGCATTTGCTGCGGACCTAAACTGCAAACTGAAAACGAATTTCATGCTGGGCAGCCTGATTTTTGGCAGCAAGTTTGTCTGTGTTTCTTCAAACCATCGCCTTCTGTGAAAATGCGCGGTCATCAAACGCTCAGCGCTTCGCAAAAATTTTCAAACCTGTTAAATGCAAATTGAACTCGTCCATGGGAATCACTTGGGAGTAGCCACCACCTGCTGCTCCTCCTTTGATGCCGAACGTAGGTCCCTGCACATAGATTGGACGCTTTTTGAAGCCACTTCGCGCCAGTGGTGAATACTGTTGAACAATCAAACCTGTGACGGTTGTCGTACGCAGGCAAAGACATTCTTGTTGAGATGGGCGCCTAAGGCCTGGACCAGGCCGATTGTCGTCGTGCTTTTTCCTTCGCCAAGAGGAGTAGGAGTGATGCCTGCCAAAGCGATTAGAAATGTATTTGTGGTCATCCATAACTTCAACGTTAAAATTCTAACATCATGCAAATGACAAGTGAGCGACTTGAAAGTTGTATTAACTATTATACGCCAAACCACGATAAATGCATCATTCAAATTTTGATGTACCATCAAAGGTCGTTACGTACAGTTAAGTAAAACAATTATGTTTGATTTAAGCAAATCTTTGACAATTTCAAACTTACAGAAAACGTCTTTACAAAAACGGGAACGTTAAGTAGGAAACAATGGATAGCCGAAAATTCTCCACCGTCACCTCTTTGAAGTCTTAATTTTAGGAAGAACACGGCAAAACCAACAGACAAAAAAACGCGCGACATTAACGAGAAAATTTCAGAGGAACTTTGCCGCTTAGTTTAAATTTCCCGGAGTTGATGTTGAAAGATCAACTGCTTTTAGGACTACGGGTTTACTTGAAACGCGAAGTCGCCAAGTTTTGAATCATAATCAAATATTGTCTCTTGTCATTCAAAACTACACGTAAATCAAAACTACTATTTGGTTACGATTATTACCACAAACGAATAGCAAATGCTTTAGATTGAAAATGAAAAAAAAACACGGAAGCAGCAAACGGGCTGCAGGCGAACAACCAATCCAGTAAAGCGTTAGCCAAGCATTACGTAAACAGTAACACCGTTTCACTAGGTCTATCTTACCCCAACTAATGTTTTTTACTGCAAGTGTATTTTGATGTTTAAAAAACAAGCTCGGGCAACACATGAATACAAGTGCTGAGAATTACAATGCATACCGGTAACTACAACATATTTTCCATTTGCAACGTCTTTCAATCGTTGCAAGACGGAGAGGGAAACTTTCGCTTTCTTCTTTCCGTACAAGCTAACTTCCTCAGAGAGCAAGCCGATTTCACTGGCCAGAAGAGCAATGTCTTTCGGTTTTTGCGCAATCGCTATTTCGATGTCACTTGGAACAGGCGATTGAAGTTGCAACGGCAGGTACCTGGGCACAAACATATCTCTGGTTCACACATTATGCAATTTTTCCAAGTTTTTTATGTGATAACTGTGTCAACACGAGGTCGGTTAAAATTTTTCCAATTTATGACCGTGTTTGGGACAAGACAGTTTCAAAATTTTCTATCTATTCTGAATAAATGATCACGCAAAAAACTCTAAGCGAGGTGTTTCCACATTAAAAATTTCAACCTGAGTTCGAGGACAATTTAGGATCCATGATTAATAAAATCGGAAAAAAGGATAAAAAAAACATAAGCATGCAATTTCAAGACATATTTTGTTTTTGGCTGAGATGTAACAAGTAACTAAGAATCCGTTCATTGCCAATGATTTCTAGCATGTTTTCATAATTGAAGACTTTATGAAATGCCTCGGTTTGTTTTAGTTTTCCTATTGCCTTAATTACTTAGTCCTGGATCAAACAGCTTGTGACATCACCGATATGTACATGTCACAACCAGACGCGGATTTACCATTAGGCTAAAAAGGCTTAAGCCTAGGGCCCTCGATTTCGGGGGGCCTCAAAATTTTGGGAGTAAGGACAATTTCCAGAATTTCTGTAAGCAATTATATTTGTATTTTTGTTTTGGTTCAACGCACGTTGTTTTACTATGCCGCTAACAAAATATCTCTCTAGCAGGGGTGGGCAATTAATTTAACTCGGGGGCAACTTTGAGAAGGCGGTGTATAGCGGAGGGCCGTACTTTCTATTGGAAATTGAAGCAAGTCTCGGTTCAAGCTAGCCTCAGCACTAACGTTTACTGTGACAAGTTGGAGGATATTTCAGATTTGAAGATTTTCCTGAATGCCTTTGCGGGCCACATTTGGCCCGCTTGCCGCTATTTGCCCACCCCTGCTCTGTAGTATAGAACAGTGGTTTTCAACCTAGGTCGCGACCCCGCGGGGGTCGTTTGCCTTTTGTCTATCAGAGCTTCTGATAAAATTATTCATGATTACTTCTATATTTTACATTTCGTATGTGGAACCACTTTTTGTCGTAGCCAAAACAATAGGATCATCTGGCAAAAGTGATTTGTTTTAAGTGTGATTATGACCATTACAGTACTGGGGTCGCGAACCAGGTTTGAAAACCACTGGGGGTCACGACCCAGGTTAAAAACCACTGTTCTATACTACAGACGAAACAACATGAGTAGCAAAAAGAACAGCATTACAGTACTGTTGCGTTTAGCAACGCACAAATAACTTTGTGACGTAAGAATGTGCTCTGTTGTAAATTAGATACCTGAAAGCAGTTTTCAATAAGTTGTGGTGTGTAATGATTTGTGTAGGGCAGGGGTCTCTCTCACTGATACTGCCATGTGCACGAGCTTAATAAATGAGTCTTTGCGCAACATAGTGACAGCCTACGTTATTTTTTAGTCGTGATTTTCTATTGTGGAAACACAACTGCATTTCATGTTCCTGACTTGCAATTTTCGGAAGGGGGTCGTTAGGTTAAATTGGGTTTGAAAGTGGGTCACTGCCAGGGTTAGATCCAGAGGGGGGGCGATCTCCCCCCAATAAAATTTCCGAGAGTAACTTTACTCACCATGATTTTGTACAATTCAGAAAACAGCATGCGTGGTATAAAGCCATTTCATCGTCCATTGTTTTGCCACAGCAGTGTTGTGAAGTATTCTTCATCTCTCTTACAGTACCGAAACCGTTATGAGACTTCACTGGCAAATATTACTGAAATCGCCCCCCCCTAACCTTACTTGCTGGATCCGCCCCTGGTTGCTGCATGTAAAAGGTCGCAAACCACTGGTATAGAGGAATGAGCGCGAAGGAATGAAGTGAATGACAATGAGCTTACTCTTTTATGGCGTTGAGAATTGGTTACTGCAACGTAGAATGTGTGGAACAAAACGCCTGAATCCATTTTTCAGATTACGCGAGGCCAGTGAGCGAGGCCCGCAACCACCTTGGGACACTAGGAGGGGTGAAGAGTTTTGAGAGAGGGGCCCAAATTTTTAAAACCTTGTCCGATACTTTGCAACTTGTTCAGTGAATGTAACGAGCACGTGTAATGTCTGGAAGGTTTGCGACGACTGATGTCATTTGTATGACATCAGTCGTCGCAAACCTTCCAGAAGAGCCCCCAAAATGAAAATTCGCCTCTGGTCGCAACAAGCTCGGGAACCGTTAGTTTCAACGAGCAGCTACTACTTAGCTACTTTTTTAAATTCAACACGTGTTTAAAAAATGAAGGACTAGCTGATATTAGCTTTTAAATTTGTGGAACATTATTATCATTAACAAACCAAAGTTAGATTGGCCGAAAAGTTTAACGCAAAATTTGGACGTGTAAATTGTTAACAAAAATAATATCCTTAAAAAGTGATCTACGAAATGTTTTGCTTGCCGTATATTCCATGCACGTGACACTCTTTGCTTGAGTTGCTTCCAAGCCACGTCAACCGTATTCCTCATCAACATGGCTACTGTCATAGGTCCAACACCACCAGGTACTGGAGTGATCCACGAAGCGGCCTGAGAAGTACAGTACAGGCAATGCTTGGTACTAATTCTGACAAAAGAATAATATATAGCTGTAGAGTTTTAAAGCTCTCTTATTCTTAAATAATCAACTCCAACGCTTTCTTAGTCTTTTCAATAATTCAACCATGCCACTTTCTTGTAGGAAAAAAATTTGGACAAGCATTCAGCGTGTGAAAAAGTTCCTTACTGGCAGCAACAAACCGGTGCACAATTTGCAACTGACAGCGTTAAAAGCGCAGAGTGCCGAAAACTTCCAGTTATTTCATCACAGTCAAAATTGCTGCTTGCTACACGATTTGTGCTTGATTTGATCAGGTTACTATTTATGGAAATTAGGTTCATTAGAAAAGATGCAATAAAGCTAATTGAAGACTCAAACTATTGATTCAATGACCGTTTTCAGATTTGTACAGAACCTCAATCAACACACTAACACTTCAGGCAACCAACTCATTCCTTATTCACCCATTTTGACACCCACAGATCCCTTCGAGAAGATTGAAGATGAGGCAACCCTATGAGGTCTTCAAACACCACACAGTTTTAGTAACCTCAGATAATTCTGCAGGTTCCACACCACAGCTGGACCAAGCCAGTGAGTATGTAAATCAAGCCGGCAGTACTCATCGTCACCAGAAACGTTAAAATAAATTTCACAAACGTTGTTTTTTGAATGAGTTTGCACGAATCTGCAACCGACTTCATTTTGATCCTCACTTCTACAACGCTTTGTTTTGGCAAAGAAACGTGCTGGTAAGTGAAATGCTAACCTTCAGTTTTCACCACATGAAAGAAAACACGCAGTTTACTATATTAAGCTGGTGAAATCAACAACACAAATCAGTTTCTCATCTGTTCTGCATAAACTGCAGTTGCTCAACCTGTCTGTCTAGCCAACCGTTTGGCTATTACAACTGTATCACAAACCACGTGCGCCCTGGCGCACACAGACAGTTCTGGAGCACAACGCTGCGCCGGCGGCCTGGAGTTGAATCAAAACACTAAGCTGTGTTCAAGGCGATCAATGTTCGCGCCATGTGTTTCGCGCGAACAGTCGATAGTCATAGGTTGCCACGACGACTGCGCAGATTTCAGCGTGATGAGTGGTACCTAAACGGCTACGACTAATTTGCGAACGTGTAGAACAATTTACGCACTTAGCCGTCAGTGAGCAACATTGGTCACAAACACCAGACGATCTCACAGCCCTATTGATAACAAAGGCTTGCACAAACCGCTGATCATGACTATTCACCTTCGCAAGCTTGTATCTATTGAACGAACTTTCAAGTTGGATGTGGGTGTTCTGAGATTATTAATGTTATTGTCATAAACATTACGAGTATGAACTGCGATTCGGAGGGTAAACCACAAGTGGCGACTAGGCAAGTACATGCAGGGGAAGTTTTTGCATTACAACAACTCTTTAACCGTACAGCACAACATTCCTTACAGTTGACGCGTCTTTGTAATCAACGTCCCCAACAAGCCGTTTCCCGCTCTTTTTGGTTGGATCAGGTATGGAGTTGATGCCACAATCGATGACCACTGCACCACGTTTCAACCAGTCGCTTTTTACCATCTACAAATAATGCGTGTCGCTATCACGCTAATCACGGGTACACAATCGCAGATGAACAGCACGTTGATACCTCAGGCTGCCTTGCGGCAACAACTACAATATCAGCATTCTTTGTAATTTCCTGAATGTTTACAGTTTTGGAGTGACAAACTGTAACAGTAGCATCATTCCATTTGAGTAGCTCTGCCATTGGGCTACCAACAATCTTGCTGCGGCCAATCACTACGGCAGACTTGCCCCGGATCTGCAAGGCACATAACCAGAAAAACAACATTATGGAAGGTGGAGTTGCTTCTTCGAGCTGCTCCACAAGAAGACTTATCATCCTCAAAATAAGCACTTTGAAATACAACTTAGTAAACCATATGAATGAAAAGGGTAAAGCACCATTTCATTCACAGTTCAATATGGACACACCTAATCGCAGTTGTATATTAGCAATTCACTTTTATAGATTCGTTAGTTGATGTATATAGAAGGTGGCAATAATAAACAGGCGTTATACCAAAATGTAATCATTGCAGTTTCACTGCTGCTCCACGATACTGCAATTAAAAAGAGCAAAGTTAAATTGTGATCTTTTCTCATAAGTATGATTTAAATAACCTAGCAAAAAAAGACAGTTACTTCGTCAAGTAGGTACACTGCTTTGGCAATTGATAAAGCATGTAATGCCAACTGATAGTTAAAAAACTTGTTTGTGAGTGACATTGCCACAAGTTCAGTGATTTAAAAACAACAAGTTAAACTACCCATCTAGTAGACCAAAATGTTTTTGAAATGACCAAAAAAATTAAGTCATTTCAGTCAGAATGTCTGAAGATATAGGTTAATTAACACTGTTACGGTGAGTTTTAATGCAACTATGAGACAGATGACTGAAATGTCTGAGTGACCAAAACGTCTCAGCACAAGATGACCAAATTGTCTCAGCGAAGAAAAGCAGCTACCAGTTGCAATGTAAACATCAGATTTGTGACTGAAGTGGACCCATAGTAAATGTTTCTACGTTTTTCTGGTGCAAATTCGTGAAAAAAT
>Ga0210059_1001927_pt1 | contig 31993 bp, 18 predicted proteins | sample Ectturendosymbi2_FD_188042 | JGI IMG/M metagenome (GOLD analysis project Ga0210059, IMG submission 188042) | Ecteinascidia turbinata endosymbiont from Florida, USA - Sample 2 (SPAdes) (version 2) | ecosystem: Host-associated > Tunicates > Ascidians > Unclassified | place: Key West, Florida... | reverse complement strand
ACCCAAAACCTAAACCCAAAACCTAAACCCAAAACCTAAACCCAAAACCTAAACCCAAAACCTAAACCCAAAACCTAAACCCAAAACCTAAACCCAATATCTAATCCTAAAACGTAAACCCAAAACCTAAACCCAAAACCTAAACCCAAAACCTAAACCCAAAACCTAAACCCAAAACCTAAACCCAAAACCTAAACCCAAAACCTAAACCCAAAACCAAAAACTTAAACCCAAAACCTAAACCCAAAACCAAAAACTTAAACCCAAAAGTTAAACCCAAAACTTGAACCTGAACCCAAAATTCAAACATAAACCAAAATCTAAACCTAAAATTTGAACTTAAAACCTAAACTCTAAACCTAAAGGTAAACCCTAAATCGACACTTGAACATACACTTTAAACGTAAACCCTAAACTTTTTGAAAAAGTACGTTAAAAGCACTCCTATCAAAGGTGTAACCTCTACAAGCTAAGCCAAAGGAAATACTAAAACTCAACGTTATGTGTGAAGAACGGTGGATACAGTTCGAATTGCAAAATAGTCCCAGCAGAGTTTTTGCATTTGATAGCAAAATATACACTACCATTTAGCAAACCTGTGAAATCGGATCACAACTAAAATTTTTGATATTTTCAGCATAATCACATGAAAACAACAAAAATGTTCTCAGTCCGATCCAGTCCCGATCTGCCAATTTTGAAAAAAATTGCTGTCCGATCCAGTCCTGATTCGGCCACAATTGGCTTCAGTCCTGTTCCAGTCCGATCCAGTCCTGATCGGTGCTCATCTCTGGCTGCCACGAGCCGCCCGCTAATGTCGAAAAAATACTTCACAATTTTTTTGAGTTGTAAGAACCACTCGGTGGCAATAAAAGTGAGTGAAACTGAAACCACTTGTTTTCTGCTTGGCATAATATTCCGGTGCTGCATTTTCGGGCAAAGTTTTTTTCCAAGAAGATAGCATTCCGTCAGGCGCGACTGGCTGGTACACTACACTGCAAGTGTAAGAACTTTTTCCTTCGTATATGTTAATGTGGTGATAACTTCTTGCAAAAGCGTGGCGGTCAGTGTTTCTGGTGCTGAGTTGTTTCTTGGAGGGAACCTGTCATGCAACGTTTTGATGGCATATTAGGTTATAGCCTAGAGGTGTAGGTCAGTAGGTGTATTTTATATATGAACAAAATCGCAATAACTTCATAAGTAGGCAGTTGCTATAGTATAGAACCGCCTACGGATCTTTAAATTTGAAGCCTTATTCGACCGCCTTCTGTTCTGTAACATGATGACACTAACACATGACGAGAGTGCAGTAGGCTTGGTTGAAATGAAGTAAATGTAAATAAAGATAAACCCTAACCTTAACCCTAACCGTAGCCCTAACAACCTAACCGTAATCCGAACCTAATGCTAACTTAAACCTAAGCTAACCCTAAAGTTAACGCTAACCTAACACTTACTAACCCTAACCTAGGCTAACCCAAAGCTAACCTAACGCTATCGTATCCCTAACCTAACACTAACTCATAAACGTAAAAATTGTGTGTAAGCCTGAAAAAAAGTAAAGAAAAAAAACGAAAGGAAAGTTGAAAGAAAAAAAACAAAACCAAAGTCGGCAAAGTGAGATTCGAACCGAAAACCTAAAGCATAGAAGGCATAGCACATAACCATTACACTAATGATCCACACGATTTGAATGACAAAGTGACCATTTTATTTGAATTGCGTCAGGACAGGCGGATGAATAGTCACTTCCTTATATAAGTAAGGTCAGGTTTTACGTTAGGCCTAGGCTATAGTTTTAGATTTAGGGCTTTAGGCGTAGGGATTTAGGTTTAGGGATTTAATTAAGTTGAGAGTTTTCGGTTTGGAAGTGACTAACTATGGATACACCTGTCCTGACGCAATTCAAATAAAATGGTCAGTTTGTCAGGCAAACGGTGTGCTGGTCGTAGCATAACGGTCATGCGTTACGGCTGCTATGCCAATGGTTGTCAGTTCAACTCTCTCACCTTGCCGACATCCGTTTTGTTTTTTTTTCTTTACTTGTTTCAGGCTTAGGTGTTACGTTTAGGGGTTAGTATTGGGTTAGGATTAGGTTAAGGTTACGGTTAGGGTTAGGTTTTATCTTTCACATTTAGTTCCTTTCTACCAAGCCTACTGCACTCCCATCGTGCGTTACTGTTACATCACAAGTAGCGTAGCCATATGAATAAGTTCTCAAATTTTAAGATCCATAGGCGTATCTGTAGCCACCGCCTTTAGGTTTAGGCTTGTAGGTTGAGAGCAAAATCGTCACCAGAAAGTGTTCAACAGGGAATCATTACATTTGTGCTGGGGTCATGACATTGTAAAAGTGATATTTAAACTCTGAGTTATACAGTAATGTTTCATATTTCAGGTTGGGGGATTGGAGATTTGTTTGGGGGGACTAAGGCCAGCAAAGCTACCCTGTGGTGACGGGACTGGTTAAGGGCTTTTAGGTTTTGTGTTTTAAGCTTAGGTTTGATGTGTAACATTTCATCGCAAAGCAATGCCCGTTACATGTCACTGATGACAAATCCCCACAAATAAAAGATGCGAATCCTTCTGGAGTATATATGTCTGAGCGAACCAGGTTGTAGCTTAGTGATCTTGTTGGGTGAAGTTAATTGTTGCTTGGTGTGAAAGACCTCTCTCGTTGAAGCCTTGCTAGTATAGGGGTTTTAGGTTTAGGGTCTTGTGTTTGGCGTTTAAGCCTCACACTAACCAAAGCATGTAACTTTGTATATTGTGCTTGTCACATCACATGACCATTTCAACCAATCATGTTCCACAAAAGGCAAAATAGTCTCAGCAGATATTTTGCCTCAGGAGGCAAAAATAGAGGAGTCTGCCAATTGTTTAGTGGGCCATGGGCGGGTCGGTTTAAAAAAGAATAAATGTCCTCGGTCCATGGGCGATTATGGGCTGGATGTAGTGGGCTATGGGCGATCAGGCCTGAAAAATCTTGGACTGTGCCATCTCTAGCGCGTTGACAAACATCTGTTCTTTACATGATTGTACCACCAGTGTTGCCACTGCTGTTTTTTCACTAGATCTAGGTTTTTCTGTTTCATCTGGGTTTTTTTGACTCTGGTCAAATTTTAGAAATGTATCTTGTACAGTATTATTCTATTTACAGTATTACTCCTTTTACAGGGAACCTTCATTTGTGCATTTAAGTGAAGGCAGTGGCTATACTGTAGACCAGACTGAAAAACGTGGCGGTTGTCGATGAGATATCGTGTGTGAGAAGGAGATTTTGAGGCATGACACACGTGACAAAACTTTGGGACGTGACGTTCACGCGTGACTGCTTTTCACTGAAATCATAACGGCGCGTGAAATCTCTTTTAGAAAAAGGTTTTATGAATAAAAACCTTTATCAGAGTTGTTTGAGCAGCTCCAGTGCCTTGCTCATATGTTCAGAGGTGTTACTAGAGGTTAGATCAAGGGGGAAACTTAGCTGAAAGGGCCCACTAGTCATTGTAGGGGGACTACTGGCCAACACTCCGAAAAAACAAGTTTGAGAATTGAATGTGATTACGGATGTAGCCGGCTATATTTTAAAACCCCAAATAACCAGAAAATACTCCGAAAAGCACAAAAAAGCAACAACCTACTGAAAACCAATAGAATACTAAAAATGAAATATAAGCTTATGGGGCGACCGGTTTTTACATGTAGCTTGCCAGGTGGGCGATCCTCCCCTCTTCCCCCCATCAGTTACGCCAACTGCATGTGTAACCTTGAAAAGTCATACATCTGCATGATGTATAATTGTTTGTTATTCCGAACAATATCAAAAAGGCAGTTTCTATTTTGCTGCCAAGATGGCAGTCAGCAAATGGCTTGGTAGAAACAGAAAGGAAGTAAATGTAACTAAAAGATAAACCTTCAACCTAACCTTAACCCTAACTGTAGCCCTAACTTAATGCTAAGGTAACATTAACCTAACCCTAACCTAACACTAATTCTAACCTAACAAGACTAACCCCTAAACGTAACACCTAAACGGAGCCTAAAAAAAAGCAAAGAAAAAAAAAACAAAAGGAAAGTCGGCAAGGCGAGAGTCGAACCGAAAACCATTGGCAAAGCAGTCGTAACACCTAACCATTACATCACGATCAGGACAGCGTTTTCCTGACAAAGTGACCTTGTCTTTGTATTGTGTCATGCCATGAGGCCGAATCTTCAACTGCCGGCACAATAGCTGCAGCCGATCTGTTGCCGCCAGAATATCGCTGGTAAAATAGACACTACCTATCAAAAAACACATTTGTACCACTACAAAGTTCCATTCCCGACACCCCAAGGGGGCTTTTGTGGGCTAATCCCTACTAAACAAAACTTCAAGCCCCCTAAATTAAAATAACAAGCACTACCAAAAATTGGAGTTTTTGTCAAAATTTTGGATTTCAAGCCCCCTTGCACAAACGTAAAGCCCTTATTGAAGACTTTCTGATGACGATTCTGCAAAGTTCCATGGAAGACAGGAAAAAGTTAGTAATTCATCTTAGAAGCACGTGGATGACAGATCGCATCCAATATTTTCCCGTTGTTCATAAACAGTATTTCACCAACATTTATTTTACATTCCCGTCAATGTGGAAAAGATAGTTGACATCCACCTTTGAAACAGCAACTTCCTATAATTTCTTTCTTGTCACAGTGAATTAGTTAGATGTGATATACTGTATTATTCACCATTACAAGTATTTGTAATAGCATAACCATTGTTCAAATAGCCAGCTGGCCACTTTTACTTGGAAAAACAGCAATTTCATGTGCTTTGGCAGTTTTCTTAGGTGAGGGCACCTGAGCAATATTTGATGTTAGAGTTCGGCTTTAACCTAAATCAGGGGTGTAGTGCGGTAGGAACGGCGTTCCCACACCTATTTTGTAGCACTACACCCTTGATTACCTGGCAAAAACGATAGCCTACTTTTTCATTCAAAATTGTTGAGGTGTGATTATGACCACTACAGTACGAATGCTAACCTAAGCTAACCCTAACCTAATGCTAACCTAACACTAACCCTTAAACGTAACACCTAAGCCTGAAAAAATGTAAAAAAAAACAAAATGAAAGTCGACAAGGTGAGATTCGAACCGAAAACCATTGGCATAGTGGCCATAACGCATAACCATTCCACTATGCTATCCACACAGTTTGAGTGACAAACTGACCCTTTTATTGAAATTGTGTCAGGACAGGCGTATCCGTAGTCGCTTAAGTGAAAGTAAAAGAAAACATTAAACATTTTTTAGAAAAGATTAAGCATTTATGTTACTTCATACATGTGATTTGCTGCTAGCTTACTTGAAAATTGTCAGTATGTTTAAAAATAGACTTGAAGTTGTCGAAAATTTGATGCAAATAATGCATATTACTTTACTTTTTATGTGCAAGTACCGCTGGCTTACATTTCAAGTTTGGTTTTGACTTTTTTGAACATTTTGTGTGTCTGGGTTTTTTCTTCGTAACAGAGTGGCAACACTGGTATGATGCGATGTGCATTGTATACAGTGGTGCCACTCATGGGCGCAATTAGGTGGGGGACGCGTCCTCCCTGAATTTTCAAACAGTGGGAATATAATATACCATGTCCCCCCACATTTTTCTCCAAAGGTTTCGCAATATATTGATTTCACATCAAGCTGTCTCCCCCAGATTTTACAACAAATATGCGCCCATGGTGCCACTACTAGTCCTAGTGTTTTTCCACTAAATCTAGTGTTTTTCAATTTCATCTAGTGTTCTAGTGTTTTTTTCACAGCTTCAAGTGTTTTTTGTGAGTGAGCTGAAGTGAATGTAATTAATTACGCTATTTCAGGTAATTGTAACTGTAATTGAGACTTTGATTTTGTAGAATTGTAATTTGCTAAAAATTCTACCTAATTGCATCTTAAATTACACAAGAGCATATAATCTGTTTGAGATAAATGCTACGAAGTCACTGTAGTCATCTGTTAAAAGTTTCAGGTACCTGTTCAAGCAAAGGCAAGCGTTGCTGCTACAGCAGTATCGCACATTTTCTTTGACTCTGGCTTACAATGAGTTGCACAAAGTTTGTTTGCATTGCAACGCATTTTCTGGCCATTTTCATTGTGTGTAGTTTGCCATTTGATTTCACAGTTGACTTGAATTGAAGTACTTAGAAGACTAATCAATAGTTTGTAATCCTGTAGTGTTTTTATCATGAAATCGAGTACTTTTTTGTAACAACACTGGTTGTACAATTCCAAATGATGTCAGCAACTTCACTGAACCTGAACCAATTTTCACAGATTAAATACATTAATCTTGAAACTGAACTTTAAAGGTTATGACAATATTCATACAAAATTATCAAATCCAAATCCAGTTAGTCAGAGATTACAAAACCTATCCAAATCCATCAACAAACTACAAATCCACAGGATTTAAATCCAAATTCATGTTCATCTCTGGTAGTGGGTGTCTGACAAATAAGTTGAAGTGGCAATTTATACCAGATTTTTCTTTTAAAATAAACTAGGTGAAAATACATGTCTTCAGAGCTCCTAAATGGTAACTAATGTTGGTGGTTGGGAAGTTACGGCCAAAAACGATAATTAATTAATTACTCCCCTGGTAAATCCCTTATTACAGTATTAGTTTTAAGTAATTACGTTCGCTGGCCATAACGTTTTGGGTAGATGTAAAAAACCAGGATTTAGCCGCAGGGAGGCCAAAAACCAGAAAGATGGGCCAAAAACCAGAAGGGGGACCACATTTTTAAAATACTGTATTGGATGTATGTAGCAAACAGGAGGCCAAACGTGAAATAGGGAGGCCATGCACCACTGGCTGCCCTGCTGGCAACGGCCCTGGTTTGCTGCATAGTGAAATGTTTTATCCATTGAAATAAACAACATTAAAGATGGATATTATATTCATGAACCACTAGATATTGCTGATGATATTTGTGTGTTTTGTCCAAGTGGGTTACAAAGTATACTTAATGTGTGTCAGGCTTACACAGAATCGCATGGAATAATTTTCAACTGCAACAAAGCTGTTTGTGTGACGTTTATGACTAAGAGTACAAAAAGCACATTCATCCCGTTACTGAAACCGGGTGGTTAAAATGTAAAATCTGTTAACCACTACAAATATCTGGGGATTGTATTTGATGGTAAGCGAAAGCACAGAGACAACTGAAATCAAATATTGTGTAGCAAACAAGCTGCGAGCTTCTCTTAATGTTCAAATGCTGTTAAAAAACTTTTTCATTCCTTCTGTACATCCAAGTGTGCATCACAATTGTGGTGTAATTTCAGGAAGTCATGCATGCAGTGAGTGTTTGTTGCCTATAAATTTGGATGCAGGGCTCTATACAACCTGCCGTGGCAAGCGAGTGTTAATAGTCATCAGGTTCAATGCAACATTTCTACCTTTGAGGTCTTATTGAGAAAAATGCCTACCTGTTTCTTGAAAGATGCAGGAAGTCTAGCAACGTATGATTGTGTGTTTAGATGCAGTCAGATTGTTTATTTTCATCCTTATTCTTTAACCCTTTACGTCCCGCCCAAGCCACTATAGTGGCTGGCACTTTTTTGGCCATAGCTCGCCAGCCGCTAGAGTTAGAGAGCTATTCAAACCCTCTACGGATTCAGCAAGTCTTCTGATTTAAATCGAAAAAAACGTTTTTTGTTTTCGGTGGGGGGTTTGCTGGGGGGACTGCCACAAGTGGAGGTGGTTTGGAAATTTCGACCACATTTGGCCAGCCCTGGGCTCCAACCTATTGACCCATTCTTTTGACTCAAAGTTTTATTGAAAACTAGGTCAAAATCTGTGTCTACAGAGCCCTTGATTGACTTGCTAGCATGTCTGTAGCCAAAATTATGGGCCAAAAACCCAGTTTTTGACCTATTTCCAAACTTTTCTGAAAAGGCATAATTTGCCCAAAAAGGGCAAAACTTTGGCTGGCCATAATCAGCAGCAGATCGAGCTAGAGAGCTATTCAAACCCTGTAATGACTTGTGGCGTCGTGTAGTTTAGAATAAAAAAAATTTTTTTAATTCGGATGGGGGGTTTTGGGCCAAGGGGATCATGATGGGGTATGTTTTTAGGTTAATTTGATGACGTCATCATCCGATCCCACACGCCAATATTTTGGCTTGCAGTATTTTTGGATTCTAGGCCAGAATACGCATTTTTAGAGCCCTTGATTGAGTTTCTAGCGTTTCTGGTTCAAAAGTTAGGCCAAAAAAACAGCAAATTGGTAAGGTGCTTTTCTCAATACTTTTGGGGGATTTCCGTAATTTATTTTAATGTTTTTTGGCCCTAATCTTGGAACCAGGAACGCTAAAACCCATTCGAACCCTTCGAAGTCCCGAAATGTAACCAAAAAACAGCTAAACTAAAAAAAAATTTATGTCATTTAAATGGCTCATTGCGGGTCTTAAAGGGAGGTCGGGCAAAAATGCTGACGTCAACAAAAAATAACATAAACATCCTATCATTATAGAAGCATTTTAAAAAAAACAGACATCCTAAACTGAAACGTTTTTTTTTTATTGCAAACTACATACCTTCACGAGTCTTTAGAGGGTTTGAACAGCTCAATCTGACGGCGAGTTATCGCCTGGGATGAAATACCCCTCAGAGTGGCTTTTAAGGGAGCAAAATTTTGGTCAATTTTTGGCTTATGAGCCATAATTTTCGCTCCCGATATGCTGGAAAGTCAATCAAAAGCTTTACAGACGTGGATTTTGACCTAGTTTTCAACTAAATTTTGAATCCAAAAAATGGCCCATTGGGCAGCTCCCAAGGCCAGGCAAAGGTGGCCAAAATCACGTAAAAACAACCCTACTTGTGACATTCTCCCCAGAAAAGCTCAAACCCAAAACAAAAATTATTTTTTTGATTTTGACTACAAGACTTGTTGCATCCGTAGAGGGTTTGAACAGCTCTCTAGCTCTAGCAGCTGACGAGTTATGGCCAAAAGAGTGCCGGCCATTGCATGACGCAAAGGGTTAAACACTACAATCAGATTTGACTGAGTGTTCAGACATTACTGTGTTTTTTTGTTTGTTCAATGGCATGTCATACTTGGCCTTAGCCAGTTTAGGACTTAGGGTCCTACTTGGGAGTGATGTTGTACCAAGTGTTACGGGTTAGAAAACAATAGTGTTAAGGAAGTCCAAAAAATTCACAGTTCATTTATTTGTTTGTTGTGAAAACCTGCTGGTGAAAAAATTACTTTTTCCTTCAAACCCTTCTTTGGTTTATCTAAAATACAAATCACTTTTGATGCATAGTGCTTTGCAACTGTGAAAGTGGCTCTTGTGCTAAAATGCTCCCTCACACCTGGTATTCTGGATGGAAAAGTTTTTTGAGGCAGTTTTCACAACAAACAAACAAATGAACTGTGAATTTTTTTTATTACTGCCTAGATTCCACTAAAAACTTGAGTCAAAAAACTGGCTCTTGGTATTGGCGCCTAGGGTCAAGTGACTTCAGCCAAAACTGCGTAAACCTACCCTCATTTTGACGTCACCCACAAAAACGCCCAAATCAAAAACTTTTCAAACTTTTAAGACATCCTTCATCTTTATAGGGTTTGAACAGCTCTCTAGCTCAACCAGCTAGCAAGTTATGGTGGTGCAAAGTGAAGGTACCTTCACTGTATACCTATACAAGTGGCTCAAATTACGAATATATCGTACCTTGGCACCAAATGTGTTAACACTTTGGCCTCTGGCTGCTTTCGGGGATTTTTGAGAAAAAAAACATTGAAAGGCACATGGCTTTGTGCTGGAATTTCTCCAGTCCAGTACGCGCTGCCAACCTGGTCAAAAGCTCAAAAAATGCGGCAAGTCTTGTAGCTTGCACTCGAAAAAAAATTTTTTGCTTGGGGTATGGATTTTTTGTGAGTGACGTCATAAGTGGAGGACTTTTAGGCCACCATTGGCCCACTTCACCTGGCCTTGGGCGCAAGCCATTAGATGGTAGTATTTTGCTGAAGTTTTTATTGGAAACTAGGCTACAATCCGAGCCTTTTGATACTTTGGATGACCTGCTGGGGTTTCAGGTTCAAAAGTTATGATCTAAAGTAATAAAAATATTTGACTAATTAGCCAATTAGATAATTTATTTTAGATCATAACTTTTAAACCAGAAACGCTAGGATGTCGATCAAAGGCTCAAAAGACTCGGACTCAAGCCTAGTTTCCAATGAAAACTTCAGCGAAATACTCTGGCTTTGCAGTTATGCCCTAGGCCAGGTAACATGAGCCAAAATAGCCCCAAAACTACTTCACTTATGACATCACTTACAAAAAATCTGCGAACTCCAACCAAAAACATTTTTTTCGAGTGCTGACTAGAAGACTGGTTGATCCGTTTGAGCCTTTGAACAGGCCTCAGCACAATCGGCAGAGGAGCTAGGGCATTGGTAAGGCAACCGAAAATTGCTGGTTTTAGGCTGAAATCTAGGTATGAATATATCGTACGCCAGCTCTCAAAGTGTTAAGGGCCAATTTTATTTTTTTCCATGTGCCTTATTCTGGAAAAAGCTTTCTGGTTTTGATAATTCTGTTTTTGACTGATGACTGATTTCGTTCAGTCTTGATTGCATTGCTTCACATTCTGGAATCAGTTCTTGTAGCTCGCTGTGTTGCCAACATTTGGGATGCTATCGTTGTAATGGTTTGTCTCTGCAAAATGTCCCAAATTTTTAGTCTGTTAATCTAGCACATTTGTAGTGGAACCATTAAGCACATCTCCATTGCATCACAAAATATCATATTTTGATTGCAAAGTACCACACCTATATTTTCTTCACTCAATAATGCCTTGGAATTATTCAAATACAGTTGAAAATGATGGTGAAAATAGTAAGGCCCAACTGATGTTTTTTGAGAATGTGGTGGTTGAAAAAAAATGAAGTTCCTTTTTTTGGTCTTCATTTTGCTTCTAAGAAAAACTACAGTGCCAAAAACCTTGTCAGATAACAACTGACCTACTTATTATATGCATGTACAAGGAAGGTATTTTTCATGCACAGTTATAAATGATGGAGCTCTTGCACATACAGTGTGCAGAGAACAAACTTTGCATACAGGAAAGCCAGTGGTGGTCAGATTCTGAGCTTCAAAGCCAAAACTGCTGGTAACATGGCATTTTTGTGAAAATGCTAATTATGATATGTCATTGATTTTTTGCCTTGGGCAAAGCAATAATTGACAATTGCTTAGCACTGCTAGTCTTCCTTGTTTTAGTATATTTTAGTTGCATGACTTTTAACAAAATTTAAAGTTTGAGCGAAAGAAAACTGAAGACTGTACTAACCTTGCAGCACTAAAAAATCATGTTACAAAGCATTTATATTTTACCAGGTTTTTTAAGGAAAATGTTAGGTGCCTGGTATGGACCTGTAGGGACCCGATGATAATTTTCGCTGATTCTAGAGACCCGATATGGGTCCCTAAAACACCTTAAAAAATCTTGATTTTACATAAGTAGATATTTCACTTAAAGAGGGTTGGGTTGGACCCGATGATAATTTTCGCTGATTCTAGAGACCTGATATGGGTCCCTAAAACACCTTAAAAAATCTTGATTTTACATAAGTAGATATTTCACTTAAAGAGGGTTGGGTTAAGGCAGTGACTCTCAACTGCGGCTCTGAGAGCCACATGTGGCTTCCAAAGCACCATTTGTGTGGCTCTCAAAAGTCTTTCAATAACACTTCTCGTATTTCGTGTAACAGACTTCGTTCTGCAATAAAGCAAAACGTGTCAATTGATCTAAGTGTTAAAAAATTTTTAGTGCGGCTCTCTAACAAAATCGTAAGTGTGGATTTGGCTGTCTTTAGTGAAAAGGTTGAGAACCACTGGGGTAAGACGTGGCGATGACCTTTTTAGCAATTATTGTAAAATGTCTTAGCAACTTTAGTCATAAAAGTTTTAACTGACTTTAATAATGTTTGTGAAAATAATGTGATTTATTTAAAGGCTATAGAACAGTGGTTCCCAACCTTTTTTGATACATTCCTGCCTTTGTTCATTTTGGAACTTTTCATTCCTCCCCTGTTACACAATTGTTTTTTTCATTCCTCCCCTATAAACATGAGTCTGCAAGAATATTTGATCTACCAATGTATTCATTCTCTTGCCTCTCTTTTACCTGTCACAGTGTAGCTTAGTGTTCAAGTTCGTAAGCTAGCATTAATTACAATTGAAAAATTGGTCTCTATTGACGACAATAACTTGATTGAAAAGTGGGACAAGAACTATTTGTTGTCAAATAATGGCACTAAAGTTTGTCAACAAAAACGTGTGATAGTCCACTAAATAACTTACAAATATGAAGTGATATAAATAATTGAAAGATCCAGTGTCAACTTAAAAAAGAAGTACAACATGTACTGTGCAATGAATAGGGAACTTAACTATAAAGTGGAAATTCCTCCCCTGAACTCATGAAATTCCTCCCTGGGGAAGAATCCCTCCCCGGTTGGGAACCACTGCTATAGAAGTAAGTTGAATCATAAAAATACCTAGGTTTGTAATTGTTGGTGATTTTCAAAACAATTCACTAAAATAGTCTCCTTTTCATCAAACCTATAATTTCTGAGCACGCATTGTTTTTGCCATTATAAAACCAGGTCATTCACCATTTGGTAAGCCATGCATGCAGAAGTCTTTAAAGTAAGAAGGTAGATATTGAGCTGTGTTTGGTTGCAGCCACCAAATCTGGTTAACACTTTGAGACCTGGCGTACAATATATTTGTACTTAATTTCGGCCTAAAAAACAGCAGTTTTCGGTTGCCTTACCAACGCCCTAACACCTCCGCCGAGTACGCTAGAGAGCTGTTCAATGGCTCAAACAGATCGGCCAGTCTAATAGATTGCACTCGAAAAAAAAATTTTTGGTTGGGGTGTGTGGATTTTTTGTGACTGACGTCATAAGTGAGGTAGTTTTGGGGTCATTTTGGCTCATGTTTCCTGGCCTAGGGCCCAACCGCTAGGCCAAAGTGTTTCGCTGAAGTTTTAAGTGGAAACTAGGCTCGAGTCCGAGTCTTTTGAGCCTTTGATCGACTTTCTAGCGTTTCTGGTTCAAAAGTTATGATCTAAAATAAACAAATTATTTAATTAGCTAATTAGTCAAATATTTTTACAAACTTACATCATAACTTTTGAACCTGAAACCCCAGCAGGTCATCCAAAGTATCAAAAGACTTGGATTGTAGCCTAGTTTCCAGTAAAAACTTCAGCGAAATACTATCACCTAATGGTTGGTGCCCAGGGCCAGGCAAAGTGGGCCAAGGTGGCCTAAAAGTCCTCCACTTATGACATCACTCACAAAAAATCCGCGCCCCCAAGCAAAAAATTTTATTTTGAGTGCGGACTAGAAGACTTGCCGTGTCTTTTGAGATTTTTACTGGGTCTGTAGAGCATACTGGACTGGAGAAATTCCCGCGCAAAACCACGTGCGTTTAGGCGTTTTTTTTCCGAAAATCCCCAAAAGGAGCCGGACGCCATAGAGTTAAATATGCCATTCTGCATTAAGTTAATGCTCAAGTCATTCCATGTCAACTGGTCCAGGCCATGTCACCCAATATCACATATTTTACTCAAATTTAATAGAAACAAAGAAATTTTCAAGCTGATTCCAGCTAACTAATTTTTTTGAAAATCGGTTGAGGTTTCATAAAGTTATAGACTGTACAAAATGGGCACTTTTTGGTTTCAGTGATGCGGAACAAATGCTGTGAAAACCATCATCTAATTTCAAAATCAAATTATTCGCATCATGCTTGTTCAAATGTCATGAAATTTAGAAAATATTTTGCTTCATGTATCTTTTCCCTGCATATGAAGAAAAATAGCAAAAATCCATGCCCTTACCCCAACGTGTGGGTAAAGAAAAAAGGCGTTTTAGTTTTTGCCATTATGAAACCGATTTTCAAAACATTGTCTGCTGGAATCAGCATAAAAAGTTCTTTCTGAGTATTACATTTGAGCAGAATCTGAGATTTTGGGTGACTATATCCACTTCTTTTGGATCAATTGACATGGAATAATCCGCTGACAAAATATTTTTAATTTATAAATAAACAAGTACTACTACGTAAACTGAACTGTTGTCTTGTGGATGTGTATAAAATTTGTTTCATGTTCACATATTTTTTACTGATAAGTCTGTAAGCACTGCATCATGTATTTTTTGCACATGATGTAGTTCTTGAAAGACATTAGTGTTTTATTTAGCTAACTTAATCTCCCATTGTCTATCCAAAAAATACATTATTCGGGTTTGCTTTTTAAAAATGCACCCTATGAAAAGCAGTTTTGTATTTAACATGAACAAAAGTGTCATCAACTCAAGTTACGACACCTGGTTAGCCAGAATTAGGTATGTATAAAAGTACTTCAGACTTACTGCAAATGCTATTTTTGGATCCTGACTTGGAACTTGGGGCCACAGTCAAAAAAGGGGATACTGAAATGTATTATCAAATTTGAACGTGTTTTAAACACTGAGCAGTGTTATAGCACTATAATTATTCAATACTAATTCTCAAATGAAAACATGTCATGACTCATGGTTTGAATACTTTTCATCCTTTTTTCACACTTTGCCTGCATTGGGTTGATGCTTGCAATTGCAATAGTGTAAAGCAGTGCTTCTTAACCGAGGGAGTGCATCTTCCAGGGGGTTGGGCGCTACCCCTTATGCACCTTACAACATGGAAGTTTGATCAATAAATTTACCAGTAAATACATTTGTTTTTGCAGCTTATTTAAAGTCAGGGGGGCTTGAAACGAAGGACAATTACATAAGGGAGGTGTAGTAGAAAAAAGGTTAAGAAACACTGGTTTAAAGCACAGGTATTACCTACATTCTAAGCCTAGTTGATCATTTTTGTTTGTGTTTTGCTTTTGCAGCAAAATGTTACAATCGCATGTGCTACTAAGGGATTCTTGCATGTGTCACCTGAACTGCTATTTATTTGTATTTCAGTTAGGTTGCATTAAAGTGTGCGTTTTGATTTAGCCTAGATTTATTTGATCCCTACACTTGAAAAGCTGTTTTAACTGGACCTGGACGGCATTGAATTTGTTAAAAGCCAGTGAACTGACCATAAGACAGATTTTTTAAACTTGCGATCATCACTCATGTGAGTTTCTTCTTCGTACATAAAGTTATGCTGTTGCTTGTAATAAAATCTGGCAGAAATTGCTATGTGCAATTAATTTTTTCTGTCACTATTAGGTTTGTCCATTTCTATATCTTTGTGAGTGCAAATGTCCATTTTATCAAATCAGATGTTGGGTAGACGATTGTTGAAAACAGTACTGTGGAATATATTTCATGCTTGATCTTGTGCAGCTCCAATATATATTTCACACAGCGGTAATGTAGTAAAACAGGAGAATGTCTTTGAGTTTTACCTGTTACAAAGCCCAATGTATGCATCAAATGTAACATTGATTTTTATAAATAACTCTTATAAGAAGCATATCCAACACTATACTTTGTAACTTCAACAATGTTGCATTATATGCATCCTTCTATTTGTGCATAGTATGTACAATGAACAGCGATTCCTTACATAGGTTTGTACTTCATTTGTTTGATAGAATTGAAGTGCCTAGTTGTAAGAAAGTGACGGTTGCTGTTTGCTTAAATTTTTGACAATTCTATAACCTTGTTAGAATCAATCGTTAACATTATCTCGGCATCATAGTTTTGTAGCTGATGTGTTACTGGTGAATAACATCTGCAAAACACGTTAGTTAATGAACAAAGCTATCGTATGAAAATTAAATATTGAGTGATAGCAGTGTTGGATAGTTGCCATCTTAACGCAAGGCCCAGTTTTTCGATTCTGGGCTTGTGCCATTCCAAATCCTTTCGATCTTGAATCAATTTCCATTGCAAATCGAAAAGTCACCAAGATTTGGCTGGAATCCAAGTATGAGCAAAGAAAACAAGTGGCAAACGAAACACAACCAGTAATTCTCTGAAGATAATCACACGTACATAAAATGGAAATGAATGTAATTTTCCATTTCTAGGTTAACGGTCACGACTGCAAACCTTAAGTTCCTGGACTAAAAAAAGAATACAAGCCGAACTGTGGTGTAGTGTCAACATCAGCTTTATTCCTGAAATTAATCTCAAATGTTTTCTGTCTTAGTTACGAGTCTTAATATAAATGTGGTCTTCGTTTTCTTCTTAGCCTCAAGTTTCTAATTTCCGACTGCGGTATGGAGACTACTTCGGTCTCAACTGTTTTTGCTTCCACCTAAAATAAACATTCTACAAACTGAAAACTGGTTAAAAGTTGAACTAACGTAATCCCAAAAAGCGTTCGACCAAACAAACTTACTGTAGGCGTTCATTAACTAGGGCTCATGGGACGTTTTTAAGGTATCCGTGTATTGATTTAAATCTTAAACTGAAAAGGTTTGTATATAAACTTAGCGCTTTCAGTGATGAATTACATTTTTCGATACCAAAATTAAACGTAAAAAACTCGCTGGAACTATTTCAGGCAATGTCTAGGTCACGCAGGATTTGAACTTACGCATGTCCTCAGTTCTCATGTAAAAGGATGGAAAAATGTGACAATGTTAAGCATTTGCTAGCAGGTGGTCCGGTAGGCAGAATTTTCATTAGCGATTTCTGGTGTTCAGTGCGGCAGGCATATCCTTTTCTGGAAAAGGAAGTTATGACTGCTGTGATTGCTTTTGCTGCAACATACCTTAGTAAGCCACGGTTTTTATGTTTGGTTACTATATCGCAGCCACTTGGTTGCTAAACGTGCATGTGTCTTGCTCTGACGGACACCATGTCACAATGCCATCTTCTTGTTGAAAAAAAGCATATGCTTCAGGGGAAACAAAACCTTTGAAAAATAATTTGGATTTGTAAAATATAACGTAATTAAAAAATAAAGCAATTTGGATTTGTCATCCGACTAATTGTTTGAAACATACTGAAATACGTGTGCTTAACACTGCTGCGTTAATTTACATATGATCTCCATGGGTCACCACGGAACCAAGGACACCTCTTAAATAAAGAAACACTGGTTTAGTAAAATTGGATTCCCATGCATCACGAATTTGTTTCGAATGCGCCACAATTTACTTTAGTTTTGGGTCCTGGCCTCAAAAGGATACTGATGCGTGGTAGTTGAAAAGAGACACCGTCTCTGTTACAAATGTTTCGTTATCGTTGCAGCAAGTGAGTTAAGGCCTTGAGAATTCCGTTCAATCTTACCTTTCTGATATGGGGAACTTGATAGCTCCACCGTTTAAAATTTTTCAAGGGCACACTACGGTTTATGCGTAATGTAAATACGGATGGCTGACAAAAATAACCTCAGCATAGGAATTAATTCCGTACGCATAGATCACAACTGATGATATGCCAGCGCTGCAGCCAGAACCAACTATAATGTGAGCATGAATACGTGACTAGTTACCACTTGCATCATAAAAAACACAGATGCGAAAAATTTTGTCCACAGTTTATTTGGTTCACAGCGAGGTTTGTGGTACTGGTACCCATCTGCGCAACAAACAAACTTATATTTTCACACTGGTTCATCATACGCTTTGTTATTGTGGCTGCTTCGTGGTAGCAAAACGAATTGAAACTACAAAATGTACGTCTTATCAAAACGGCAAGTTCAAGTTAAACACTTTGCGAAACATTCGATTCCAAGTATAAGCAAGAAGCTCATACGCCGTAAAAACGAGAGGGTGCCGTTATACTCGACGGTCTACCACCAAACCAGTCTGAAAACCGTTGCACTTCATACTCCTGCAAACCACGTTAACAAAATATCAAAAATCACCTTCAAACTTAAACACTACACAAAACTAAAAGTGAAAAGTCGCAAACGTAACGATTAGCTGTATCAAAAATGTTGGTTGCGAAATAGACCGTCATTGTTTCGGTGGTTGTAGCTGTCAACTCTTAGTTGCAGTTAGACGGTCTTGATATCAGGCGACGAACATATCGAATCCTTCCTCCAGATCGTCCAACAACTCGGTCTATGTGGGACTGTCATGTGTTGCTGTTAAAGCCTCTCTTTAAGATTGTTGCTTTTGGCATCCGATCAAGACAGCTCCGTTGAGTGTGTGTACCTGTTTCCGGTCCGCATAATGTTGCTGATGAATTGACAGTTTCATATTGAAATCTTAAGGCTGATGCACACAGCACTTTGACTGCGGGTACGGTCATGGGATAGTTCCGTGTCCAGCGGCTGTCAATGCACACGTGCAAACGGAGCTGGCGGCCACTGGTGGTCCACTTAACATTAAAGAATACTTACGTATGTCTTTAACTAGCATTACAAATTTTAAAGTTCCAAATGCTATTTCCTATTAAACTCAAGAAAATTATTACTTTTGGCACAGAAAGTAGTGGTGTAGGCTAGCCAGGCAGGTTAGAAAGAGTTGGCAATGTAAGCATAGTTGGTAGTCATACAGCAAATCCAGCTGGTGGATAAAATTTTTCATTCTAACTAGCCTACCTGTCCCCTATGATCCTGGTATCCTTACTTCCAATTCGCTACACCACCGCCACCAACTCTCCACTGGGAATGTGGAAATGCAGTAAGCTAATTCCCCGTGCTACACTGGGAATGTGGAGATGCAGTAGGCTAGTGTTCAGTTTGAGAAGTTCAAACTTCCGTAAGTAGCCTACTGTAATATTTAGCACATTACCTTAACAATCAGCAATTCAAAGCGTTCACAGCTGTGAATCATGCACACAGTCAAAAGACAGCGCTCTTCAAAGCATACCTACAAACTGCAATACACCAACCATAGGCACACCTTCTCGAGCCACGCGGTTCCAGCGGGAAAGTAGGATTTTTTCTACTTTGCCGCAGGCACCGCTGAAGTGAGAACTTTACCCGCGGGCAGCCTGCAGTTGACCCATCTACGGCGCCCGCAGAATGAATGCATTGAACACCCGCGCGGTCAGGTGCCGCAGCCGCGCCGCAGATGGCTCTGTGTGCATCGGCCTGAAAGAGTGTTGAAGATGCCGTAGGCTGGCCATTCTTCGCAATAAATCACGGATCTAGACTCGCATTCACCTTGAACAAGTGAATTGAGTGGGTATTTGTCTCTCTTAAGAACCCGGAAATACCGACAGTCATTACCTCTCACGAGTCCGAAATCCCAAGGGCCATCAACCCGCTGACCATGATTCGCGTTTTTTTCGCCGAAAGCATCGTCAACACTGCAGTGTTGCACTGATGATCTCCGTTCGGGTGCCTACCACGATTGCATTTTCTGCGCCTAGCAAATCTGGCCTCATCGATCTAAATATGTTTCCGATTCTGTGCCTACCGTCTTTCCTCTGGATGAAACAATATTGGAACACACCTCTCGACACATGTTGGAGCAAAGCTGATGTGGTGCAGAAACCAATTCAGATGGTCACTAGAGAGGAAATTGTAAAAGCAATGAAGGATGTGAAACTCGGAAAGGCATCTGGACTCTCTAAAGTCTGAAGTAAATACGAAGATGATAACGGAAAGATTGGTATTGCTATGATTCTGAAACTCTGTCAACACATCGTAGCTGGATATGGCATGCCGGATGACCGGTAAGTTGTAGTGTCGATCTTCAAACTAAAGGGAGACGTGATGAACTGTGTGTCATACAGGGTAGTGAAGCTTTTGGATCATGGTATGAAGCTCGTGGAAAGGGTGTTTAAAAGAATGTGGGCGTTGGTGGACTTCGATAACATGCAGTTCGGCTTCACACCAGGATGAGGGACAATGTATGCATTGTTTATTTTGAGAAGAATGCAGGAGGCATACCTAGATAAGAACAAGTTGCGTATGCGTTTTGTCGAGCTTTTGGAAAAAGCTTTTGATGCAGTCCCGAGAAGAGTGATGGAATGGGCAATGAGAAAGAAAAGCACACCAGAAAGAATGGTAAGGGCAGTGATGAGCCTGTATCAAGGAGCATAAACGAAAGTCAGAGGGGAACAAAGTTGTCAGGAATTTCCGGTGCAAGATGGTGCATAACAGGGGTCACTGTCATTGCCATTGTTTGCAATTGTGGTGGATGTGGTTGTAGAGAGCACAAGAGAAGGCTTGATGAATGAAATTCTATATACAGATGACTTGGCATTGATGGCCGAGACTATGGAGGACCTGAGTGAAAAGTTTCAAAAATGGAAGCCTGCGTTTGAGAGCAAGGGGATTAAGGTTAACCTTGGGAAGATGAAAGTGATGGTGAGTGAGTCAAAAGGGGAAGTACCTAAGAGTAAGATAGACCTTTGTGGCATGTGTGGAGAGCGAGTTAGGGCAAACTCGTCGTGTAGAGTACAGAAAATGAATTCATGGGAGATGTGCAAAGATAAAGAGGGTGACACCCAGCATGGCGAGACATTTCAATTTGTGAAAGTTGTAAGAAAAGATGACATGGTAGAGCCAGTTGAAGAGTTATGTGATGGGGTTAAAACTGTAAAACGGTTCTGCTATTTAGGGGATAAAGGTGAATGTCAGTGGGGGATGTGAGGCAGCAGTGACGGCAAGAGTTGGATGGTGAAATTTAGAGAATGCGGTAAGTTGCTGAGAGGGAGTAGGTTCCCACTGCGGACACAAGGGAAAAAAGTTAGGAGTTGTGTCAGACCAACAATGTTGTAGGGCAGCGAAACGTGGTACTTGAGAGAAAATGCAATGGCGATTTTGAGACGAACCGAGTAGTATGGTGAGAATGGTGTGTGGAGTCAAGTTGATGGGCAGGAAGAACACAAAGAAAAGTGATATTCATGTTGGGATTGCAAGATACGGTGGATAAACTGACAAGAACAAATGGGGCATGATTGTACCAGGTATATACATATTTTGAGAAGGGATGAGGAAGATAAGCTTGGAAGGGCGTTGAACTTCAAAGTAAATGGACGACGAGGAAGACCAACTAAAAATGGAGAAGGCTGGTTGAAGAGGAAATTAGGAAAATTGGCCTGAGCCTAGAGGACGCTTTAAATCGATAAAACCGGAAAGCTGAAATAAATTGAACGTCATCAGGTTAATCCGGCCACCTCCGTACCGGGGATAATACCGGATTTAAAACGTGAACTTCTACTACCAGGGAAAATCATGATAAGCAGCTGAAGAATGGCTCTCAGTAGGAGCCTTTCCATCAGGTGCGGATCTAGCCAGTAAGGTTGGGGGGGGCGATTTCAGTAATATTTGGTAGTCAAATCTTATTCCGGGTTCACTACTGTAAGAGAGATGATGTATATTTCACAACACGGCTGTGACAAAACAATAGACGGTAAAATGGCCTTATATCACGAATGTTGTTTTCCGAATTGTTCAAAACTATGGTAAATAAAGTTACTTTCGTTGGTTTTAGGTAGGTCGATCGTTCCCCTGGATCCGTCCCTGCTTGCCATGAACGTTTCCGTCTTAAAAGGAATCCCATGCTGCACAGATCGTGTTGTCTGGCCGCCTTTTTGGGGGCATCCACGTACGGCTCGGAGTTGTCCTCATCCCGCTTCCTGCTTTGTTTCATCACCGTGCTGTACTTGTAACACATACGAGCGTAGTTCGGAGCTTCCAGGAGGCTATGACGAATCAAGTAGCTTGCTGTTGTTTCTGCAGGAATGACGGTGTTGTAAGATTCTTCTTTCAAATACATCTTAATGGGTTTCGAAATGCAAGTGGTTGAAGCGTTTAATAAATTTGCAAATAAATGAAACATGGAAGTTTTCAATCTGTATTGATTCACACCACCTTTACTCGACATGCGTGACATTTTTTGCAACATTTTCTGGTATAATGATGGGATTAACGTCATTCCACTCAACTAAGCACGGCATATGTAAATCAAACATTGCACATATAGGTAGACCCATGGCAAGACAGGCGACTTGCGGTAGATCGGATTATCACGGTGTACCCTCAACTAAAATGGTACCAACTGGAGTTCGTGCTAGGAACAACCCAATACCGCTTGAGAGTTGTATTTGATTCTGATGTGTAAAAGCACAACATATTTATAAACGCACAATGGAAAACACGACATATCATACACACAACTACGTGACAATGAAGATTTTTGTACTGGTGGTGAGTGATGGAATGTTTCTTGCGGTGGTAACGGTACGATTGTAAGCAGCTCATGAAATGAGTTCGAACCGAAGTCATGCATCAAACAATGTGGTTAATTCTTCATGCGTTCATTAGAAATGTCATGATTTATAAAAAAAGATCCGATCCTGTAACGTTCTATAAGACCTTGAACTTTGGCGTTTCACTCCACAGCTTGCAATGCACACGAAGGCTGTAATGGTATGACTAAATATTATTTGCTGTTCAGTATGCTTATCTTAACTATTGACTTCATACAGGGCAAAAGTAACCTTCAAAATCATTCTTACGTCAGATCCCAAGTTGCCATATAAAGTGTAAGTACTCTGTTATGCATTTTAGTATTAAATCAATTTTGCTATAATGCAGTGTTGCATGCGTTTTTTATGTGCAGCCATACCCGTCAAATTTTAAGCTTAAATCCACGAGTTAACTTTGATTTTTTAATTCAAACATGAATACTCATTGCACAAAATGAATCTCGAGTAGGCTAGGATTTCCTGAGTTTTTAAAATGGTGTCTAGAGCAGTGTTCTTCAACAGGGGTTCCGCGGAAGCCCAGTGTTCCGCAAAACATGTGGGTTTTAAGGGTTCCGTGAGGGTTCCTCGTTTTGTTTAGGAGAAATGATTTCTTCAGTATGTTGATGCGTCATGAAATTTTTCAGGTCACCGTGCCGCATTCAGACTCCAAGTGGTCAGTTAGTTGTACAGGAGGTTGAGTGCAGTTAATTGCCGAATAAGAAGTATTGATAGTTCTTGCGTCACTTGTTGTGCAATAAAGATGAACGTTATTGTTACATAACTGTTATACGATGTTGCCGATGTAGAGTTCACAGTAGACTGAGCAGAGTTGAGTCTATTTGGCGAAAGTTAAGAATTTCAAAGACGAGAAAGAAACCATAGCAATTGCAAAAACGCCAGGGCACCGAAAAAAACGCAGGTTATCGAGTCGTTGCCCCTTGACTGATCGATTAAGTTGCACAGCAAGCCAAATTTACATCGAAAAAGTAGAGACTACTACAGACTAGAGCTGCGGTTCAGCCTTTGTGGGAATATAGTAAAAACAGTGTGAAACCCAGTTTCTTACTATTTAGTCAAGCCTCATGAAGCAAACTAGCATATTTTCTCATGTGAAGCGAAATAATAACACCAACGAAGGTGTGGACGGTAATGAACAATATACTGTGCTTCAAATGCAAAAGAGGTACCTCCTCCGAAGCGGACCAAATGTAATTCAATTGCCAAAGTTGGAAAATGGGATGACGCATATTTGAGATACAGGTTCTTTTTTCCGGATGACCAAACTCTGAATGTAGCAGCTACATTAAAGAACTGCAAGAACAACCGAGAGTCATTGCATTTTCTTGCTTTTTATCTGCTGTAATTACTGTTTATTTGTTGAAGTGTCTAATAACGAAATCTTTGATTTTCTTACAAGCAGGCCCGTAATCAGATTGGGACACCAGGTGGGGCGAAGAGTTTTCTGAGAGAGGCCCAAAGTTATGTCCAATAGTTTTAAACTATGTCCAACACATTTTTCCAGAGGGGTGAAAAATGTTTAGGGGGCCAAGCCCCCCTGGTTATGGGCCTGCTCACAAATTTTTTAAACTTTTATTAATGGGGTTCCACGATAAAATCCAAAGTATATTAGGGGTTCCACGATGACAAAAAGGTTGAAGAGCACTGCTCTAGATTTTGAGTGGCGAATGTGCGTTTTGATTGTTTTCACTGAATATAGTTTAGGGAAATAAACACTTGACCACGTTTGTCAGCTATTAGAAATGTATTACACTGCAACCTCACGGCAACGAATTGCTAAGCTGTTGTTATCGGCTCTCACACCGCATGTTTATCTTACGTTGGGTTTCTCCCAATTGAAAGTTTTCCTGAAAGGAGAGATGCTTGTTGAAAAGCATTAATTATTTGCATTTGCAGATTGAGTGTGCCAGAAACGACACCATTCACAGCAGTTCTGAAGTTTGCTGCAGAACAGTTTCAAGTTCCTGCGGCTACAAGTGCCATTATAACTAATGGTATGATTGGCTTCTATCCAGGCTGAAATTTCTATGAAGTAGGGTTTAGTTGTTTTTTTCCCAGAGTCGACGGTATCTTTCATTAAAACCTACATGGGAATCCGTTACTGGGTGCTGTACATTTCTTTTTGACCAACTTTGATTGAAGTATTGGTATGTAGAAAGGAGTAGGCTGATACGCTGTCTTATAAAATATGAAGCAACTTCTGCAGAAGCGAACTGTATTCGATGAACAAAATTATATTTTTTCGATCTTAAAACAATGGCATTGCAAAAACAAATTGCGCGATAATCTGTTATCATTATCAACACCTGTGCAGTCAAGGATCTTCGTGAATGCAACCAGCATCGTTCATGGACAATGGTTCATGAAGTTGTCTCTGACATAATTAGCAATTACGAAGCGAGGCCTTCATCCAATCTGATATCGTTATCCTGAACAGCCCTCGTCGATATTGGAAAGAGATTAGGCTATTTATCTACTTAACAGAAGTCATTCGTTAATAGGTCCAAGGAAACGCGGTAGAATTATGGCATGGATTACCCGGATAACGGTTAACCCAGAGTATTTTTGCAATCTGACACCTGGATAAAGTATAATTCTGTCGATTAACCGAATAATAATGTAAGGTTGGTAATCCAGATACGGGCGACCTAAGTTCTACAAAAGCCCCGTAATTATTTTAATAGAAGGTCTCGTTCATACGCCTCACAGTGTGCTTCATAAGAAATGAGAGAGAAATAAGATGCGTTGCAGAAGCAGTTTTATCCAACCGGATAAATACAAATATACGGACATATCAGTTTTCCAGATAATAAAAATTATTGATATCCGAGATATCCAGTTATGGCACACCATCAGGAAAAACTTTAATTGACAAACAGTGTTACGAGTAAGGTTGCAATGCACTTTTCGGTCATTCTTATTCTAACAAGACCCGCATTGAAAGGCTATGTTCCTCCAAAACGCTTGTGTTCTTCAAGTCTTGTGCCGAAGCAAATACAGTTGGACTTGCCGTGTTGTAAGTCTTTACAAACCGCAAACTTTTGTTCTTTTTATCAGTATATGCGTTGGTTTATGACAGGACCGCAACCAGCTCAATGTATATTTTGGTGGGGCAAAATTAAAAGGTATTGTTATTTGTTGCACCTAACAACTAAACATGTATTTGGAAATTTCGAGGGGATGTCAATTGCCCGGTTGCGGGCCTTCTTCATGACAGCTGTATCCAAGGGGGCGATTGCCTCCCCTAAAACCTACGAAAGTAACTTGATTCACCTTGATTTTGCACAATTCGAAAAGCAGCATTCACGATATAAGGCAATTTTGCCGTCCATTGTATACTTAATCTCTCTTAAAGTAGTGAACCCGTAATAAGATATGAGTGCCAAATATTACTGAATTAGCCCCCTCAACTTATTGGCTAAATCCGCCCCTGACTGTATCTACCTGTGCTTTCCCAAGAAAACTGGAATGGCTCGATCTCTGTGCAGAAAAGATGCAACCACTAGACTGCTGACGTGGCCAGGAGTAACCACCGACAAAAAACAACGCAGTGGTCATTATCTCTGCAGCACTAATACAACAGTGTTAATGATGTTCAAGTTTTTCGCTCCCAAAACACGTATTGAGTAGACCCATCGTCAGCGCGGAAGCTCATGTCGCTTGTGACTTGCATGTTTGGGATAAGTGTGAACTCGCTCATCGTCACGATTTTTTACGTTGAGCAACACACCGCCATGCGAATTCGGCTGCAATTAATCATCGGCACCGACGCTTGTTTTCTGCTATAAACAATAGGCGACGAAGTCATTTCCTTCATTTACGCCGTGTCAGTGGCGTCATTAAACATATTATTTCGTCCCTACTTTGCAGATGGTATCGGAATAAACCCTGCGCAGAACGCAGGGAACGTTTTCCTCAAGCACGGTTCGGAATTGAGATTGATACCTCGAGACAGGGTCGGGCATCTCGAATGACAGCGTCCTTTCAACGTTTTTGTTTGTTGCCGGTTTTATGTTTGCTGTGTACGGTGCTTATTGGCGTCGAGTGCAATACAGAGTGATCTGAATGGCGATTATCGCCAGCGCGGAAAATAAAGGAGACAAACGTTGAATGTTGAAGCACTCACACCCGTTGTATCACCTTTTATTTTTCCGGAAATATTGCACAAAAAAGAACCCATTCAAACAACAGGTGGCGAAAGAAACTGAACATCGTCTGCGAATTTTGATTTTGACAGAGGGCTGGCTGGCCACGGAAAACACCCCGTGTTCCACCTTTTGGCAAGTTTAGATGATCGTAACTTCGTGGGTGTTTTCCATCTGAAACAAAGAGTTTACTTTGAAATAGGTCCTGATGCATATCCTACCGGCATAATAAGCATAACATAAGAGGACGTTCAGGCACAATAGTGTTTGTTTGAATCAAGCAGATCAATTAGCTATTCTGGCGATTGTTTCGCCCACCTATTCAAGTGGGCTTCCACGTGTAACATGCAAGTTACTTTCCATCACGTTATAGGAATGGGTGAACACTGACAGCATGCCACAGAAAAATCGTAGAAGTGTAAAATGAATATCGCTGGGAGATGATGAAGTATAACAACACATTTTAATAGCGTAAAACCTACATAAAAAACGGTTAAATAGCGTGAAGGTATGGGATAAAGAATAAATAGGTGGGCTAATAATAAAATAATCACCAGAAGAGCTAATTATCAGCTTGATTTGAAACCTGGTGGCAAATGCTACGATATAACATGTGTAGCAAAAATAACGGCTGTTTGAATTTCCACAACTTGTCTCGTTATACACCGAGTGATACGCGGCCATTTTTGATTGGCGCCCACTCATTATTGCTGAGCATGAGGCTGGACAAGCCACATATACAGCACCAGACCGGGAATCGAACTTTACTAGTTTTAGTGGCGCATGTTCAACCAACTTACCACTTAGCCAGTACCTTAGCACAAGAGGGTTCAACATAAAACGGTGCTGTAGTTTTCATGGTTTTGTAATCTTCCATATAGCACCCGTGATACTACGAACGTGTTTTATGGCATCAGGCAATCGCCACGAACGTAACAAGCACCATGTCAACGTATGATTGGAATTTACCCCAGAAAATTCCTGTGCACGCCTAAGCAATGCATACAGATTGCCACTAAGCCCAAGAAGTGTTTTTCAACAAAGTTGTATGCGTTGGTAATGGAAACATTCAAGTTTTATTTTTGAAGTCGAAGAGTAAGCAGTTTCAAATGACGTGAGCTACAAGCATGAAGTCGTTCGGAACCAAGAAAGTGCGATACTTTTGCAGAACGCGCCCCAAGGAACATTCTGATCATTGTGGAACATTTTAGAAGGCACTCTCGCTCTTTCACCAACGCGCTAAACGTAAAAGCGGCGACGCAGCTGTGTGAACTGTGAACCTCGTTAAAGCAGACGCTGTCAGTGCGCATTACGTTTGAGACGAACATACACTGTTTTGAGTTGAACAAACACACTCATCTAAGCTTTATCGCGCACATTTTAAGTAGAATACATTTGCAACGCGCCTACGTAACAAATCGAGCTTAAGTAACACAACCTGTTTCTGTCTTCGGTTGAATATGAAAGCACTCCCTTCATCCACTTCCATACGCATGGATACTTGTCAGCGCTTATTTCGGTTTCACCAATCGCAAGAAGAACATCTGTATCCACTTTTGTAGGAGAAGTACTTTGGCAACATGAAAAATTGTTGGAAAGGTATGTGAGAACCATGTAACAACCTCACATTACAACTGACATTGTTGCCCGTGATTGCGAAAGATAAAATTCAGGGTTGAAGGTTCCTGACTCTGTGACATCAGGACCACTCAGCAAAATGTTTAGCGTGAACCAGTCTTGTGTTTAATCTGAAGGTGGGCCGCATAGTCACCGAAACGTCAGTACAGTAGAATTTGCCTAATTCGTCACCTCAAGGGGATTAGAAAAAAGTGACGAATTAGGCGAACTGACGAATTATGCAAACAGGTGAAAACTCTATCATAGAAGCTTGTATACTTTATCATAGTAACTCGTATACATAGCGCTCTTATTTGCAGTAAAACACAAGTTTATGACGTTATGGTTGAATACAACGATTAATTCTTCTGCTCTATCTGGACTCCTCCATTTAATGAAGCACCTTTTAAATCTTTAATGAACTTTTCCGCGTTCTCTCAATGGGGAGTCGGGTCGCGCTTCGAACCTCTTGTGTAAATTCGATAAACAAATTGCGAGGTGCAACAATTCTCAGATAACGACCCCTAATTTGTTTGAATTCCCACACGTAGGCCTACTAGCTGCTTAGACATCAAAAGCGAAACTGCAAATGACGAATTAGACGAACAAAACGCTTCTCAGGGATAGAAAGAGGTGACGAATTAAGCAAACTGACGAATAAGACGATGGCGAATTAGACGAACAGAAATGTACACAAAAGATAGGGATTCTGCCGGGACCGACGAAAAAGTGACGAATTAAGCGAATTAGACGAGTTCTACTGTAGTAGGTTTTCACAACGCTCAAAGTCTTGTTTCCACCAGTCGAGTTTTTCAAAAGTAGCTTCCATTTTTGACTTTTTGAAATTTTTAACCTTGAACCGGCCTTTCCGTAGTAAGGTCGTATGGACTAAAGGCGATGCTCACCTAACACCAATACCAATGCTATACCTGGAGATTAGTCCTAAGCACGCGGTTAACACCAACTGTTCAAGCATCACATCTTGTCACGACAAACGAATTGCTATCCGGCAACACATTGCCTTGTTACTGTATTCTTTGTAAACAGACGCCTCAATCCGATGTCGCGCTAGATTAAGAGGCAACATTCCACGTTGACCTGAAGTGCAGAAGAGTTTACAGTAGCATATGATAACCGTTGAAGTCGGCGTTATTATTCGAAAACAAGCAGTCGATAAGAGTTATTTGTTGCAGCCGACACCCTCATGAATCAAAATGTCATTGCTTGTATGTGTTTGGGAAACACATCGATTCAAGGCTTATTTAATTTTCTGTTTTTAACGTGCATTAACATCAAGGCATTTCTGCTTAATCGAACCAACTGCCGACCAAGCTTAGCAGACCCAGGCGCGCAACCTCGGTTGGGAGTGGAGTGGTTTCGTCAGAAATGAGAACTTTCAAGGGAGAATGACTCAGAGAACGCATGAGAATTGACCACAATTTTAAATTGATTCAAAAATTCACATAGTACGAATACTTTCGCTGATTTCCATTTATAATTTCAACGCAAGTTCCTCACCCGCATAGAAAAACTGAGTGACGTGGAGATAAAGGGTCGTGCGAGGACACTCCTGACGGACTGGAGCTTTCATCTTCAGAGTTTGCGACTGAAGAACGTGAAGAAAGGCTTCTATTTGCAAACAATAGAAAATAGTTCGTGAAAGTGTCTAAGAAAGTTGCAATACACTCCAGCACAAGTACTGTTTATGTAGTCGGTTGTCAATTTCAAGTGGTTTTAAATATTGATGCTTTCATCTCCAAGTTCGAACTGTGAGAATTCGTAAATCGATTACTTTTGCAATACGCTCCAACGATTCGTTATTTTGAGTACAAAGTAAAGATCGACTGTTGCTCCTAACCTTTACTCTTTGTGGAAACACACACACCATGTCTACCATGAACTTCCCGATTGGAAAACTCTGAATGAAAAAGATTCGCTCGAACTCAGCGTCGTTACCTTTGCGAAAATTTTCTCTCGCCATCGTAAACGATTCCCTCGTCCCTTGCAACAAAGTTTTCAAAATCAGCTTCACTGGACAGTCTTGTCGGTGGTGAGTCAGATGAGTGGGTTAAACTACTACGGTCAACACCAGCAGTTCTGCTGTTGAACCCTTCTGTCAATTTTGAAAGCTGATTTCGCCTGGTTTGCAACAGCTGCTCTCGTAAGAGCTTTAAATGCCTTTCTTTTGAAGTCCTCACGTCTTTCTTCGCACTGGAAAAGGTTTGTCGAACAGGAGTGGATGACCACCACTCAGGAATGCTCTTCGTTTCGCCGACTGTCGCAGGTTGATCAGAGGTCTTGCTGCGATTGTTATCATCGACTCTCAGGTCAGTAAAGTTCGAGCAAAGCTCGGTCAGCGAGTCATCACTAACGAATGAAGCGTCATCATTGTCACCTGAACGTCGCTGCGACTGCTCCGCAAACCTGTAACAATACAGAGTCACTCTAAATTTTTTATCCTCCCTAAAGGATGTGCTAGTTTTTCAACATAGCATGCGAAATAAGATATGACTAAAATTCAAGTTTTTTAACATAGCGGTAATAGACGGCAAGTTCTTCTGGCTACACCCACGGGAAAACGTCCCACAGGACTGTCAAGGACCAGATGGCGTGATAACATCTCCGATGTGGCTTGGTCGCTCCTTGGTGTGGAACCAGCAGAACTATTTGAGGTTGCTGAAAAGGCATTACAAGACCTCTTAGCGTCTTTGTGGCGTTATCTTGGCGTTAAGCTGCTGCCCCCACAAACACTCCGAGAGGAAGCTCGGGTTGGAAAATGAATGAACAAAGATGGAAGCACAACCACATCAGCTTCACAACGAGTTAACGCAACGGATTACAGCTAAAACTCTGTTAACCTTTGCGACACACTAGCATACGGAAATTTTTATGTAGTTATCAACTGTCAGCCAAAAATGCACAAGCTGTGCCACGAAGCAGTCACTGAAAAAGTATAAAACGTGTTGCGCGAACAATAAACGATTGCAAAGCCCATTTACCAAAGAAGGCACTTTTACAATAGGTATGGAGCAATTTCCAACCTGCGGCAAAATTTAAACGAAAAATTACATCTGTCGAATTTTGCCTTGACCAATTTGCAAGATCAATTAGAAGACGTCATTACTGCAACTCCTTGACCACAGTTCACTTCTATTTCAAGTTCAATTAAGCAGTCAAGACGACACATTTTTGTATGTGTAGTTAAATGTACACGGGAAGAATAATATGAAGCGGCACACACTGCCTGACGCAGTGATTCAACGAGCAATAGTACTGTAACCTAAGAAAAACGCTTCAGTTCCACAGTGGGGTGCGTTGTGGGGTAATGGGCCGTGAGACCGAGTGCTGCCTGAGGAGTCATAGACAATGCATGACCTTCTGCCGTGGTTGCAGACATTACCTGAAGTCATTTCACAATACTCAAAAGTTTCTTAGCCGCAATTAACCTTTCCTTTTCAAAGATGCTTTGCTAATACCACACTCCACGATTTTCATGAACGAGCACTAACACGCTCACGCGGAAAAACGTTCAACAAATGCAGGAATTAACTTTCAAATAGAGCTCACTTTTGGAAGTTAGACGATTGTATTCAAACAGCTGCTGTACTAACATTAACCAGGCTTTTTTTAAGGAAAATGTTAGGTACCCGGTATGGATTTGCAGGGACCCGATTTCTCTGATTCTTGGGACCCGATTTTCTTTGATTTTAGGGATCCGCTCAAATGATTACCGTACCTACAAAAGACCCACCACAATTGGACAAAAGCTAACGAACTACAAAGACCTTGCTTTAAACAAGACACGAAAACAAACCAAAGGTGGGTCAAGGCCATGTGAGCACTGTGCACTTTGTGGTTGTTATGGAAAAAATAACAAATCCATGGTACCAAATGTTCCACAATTGCTGACTAAAACCAAAACTTTTAAGCTAAATCAAAGCTTGACTTGCGCAGATTTTGGCACTTACGTCGCGACTTGTGTGATATGTCATGAACAGTATGTTGGTCAAACTAGCAACAAATTTTCCAAAAGATGGTCAGCGCATCGCAGTAATTGGAACA